>ERZ802830.3661-NODE-3661-length-12851-cov-10.1823_pt1 | contig 12851 bp, 24 predicted proteins | sample MGYA00345654_ERZ802830 | MGnify/ENA primary metagenome ERZ802830 (study PRJEB30503, sample SAMEA104212375) | marine metagenome | biome: Westerlies Biome; feature: [SRF] surface water layer (ENVO:00010504) within the epipelagic zone...; material: water... | reverse complement strand
ATTAATATACCATGATATCATACGCCCACTATCCAGGTCAAACCTTCCCCCACCATGAAAGATTGTACTATTATTCACATCAGGATAGATAGGAACAAGTATCGTCATAAGTTTACCACCATCATTGTGTATAGGGTAATGAGGCATATTCTTAGGTGATGCCTGCATATGATGATTACAATACGCAGGGACATTATTCGCTCTCTTCTCTAAGTCCTTAGTATCAAAGACATACTTAACATCAGGCAATTCCAAAGACACTGAAAACGCTTCCCAATTTGACCACAACCAATCAATCTTATCCGTAATCACACCAGTCATCATATCCACAGAAGAATCTTCCGTAGACACTAAGGCGCTAGGAGGGTATCCATCAAACGCACTAATCCGTCTATTAGGGTACACTTCCGAAGATACTTCACCGACCTCCATCGCCATAGTCCGTAGAAACTCAAGCTCGCTATCCGAATAGAAGTTAGGTATCATCATCAGACGACCCATTACAGACTCATCCCAGTCCATATAGTAGTTATCCCAAGGGAATAAGGTGTTATTATTTTTCATGTCTCTCCTCTATGTCATCGTATCTACCTGAGAAGTACATACGAGTGTAGTATAACCTTATGTATGAGATAATGGTCATAGATGTAATGTTAACCATACTGAGTAACCACCAATCGGTAACATTGAATATCTCACGCATACTATACATGATGAATACGATGATAGGTGCTTGTGTAATAAGTCCACTGAGTATAGTGAAAGATGTTTCTCTATGCGCCAGAGCCTGTTTCTTAGTGGGTTTGAATATTTTATTGAGTAGTGTCAGTAGGTTCATAATATAATGTGTGCAGAAGTGTGTTAAAGTGTGTAATTATATTCGTATTTATGTGTTTCGAAGAACCAATGAATAAAAGCGGATAGCGTGAAGTGGTCGAGAGAAGCAGGACTATGTATAACCTGAGAGAACCTAAGAGAGGACACGAGAGAGACCGTCCCTCCTATAAGGGTTTCAGAGGGGTTGACAATGACCCTCACTTTTTGTTATGGTATACCCATGATGAATTGACGAAGGTAACAGGCGAAAGACCCCATGTCTGAGAGGTCTATGTGTTAATGGTACTCCTGATATATAGTAGAGTACCATGCATATCATATGTGTTTCTTATGGTGTACATTGTATACTGGAGTATACATTGGAGTATATACTAGGGGTTGACAATGGGTCTCACTTTTTGATAGGATGGATCCATGATGAGAAGAGAGTTTAAAAAGAAATTAAGAAGATTCGACATATGGTTTTGCAACAGTGAGTTCTGTTGTTTTCTATGTATGTTCGGCATACCATTTGGTTTCATAGGAGGAGTATCATGGTTAATGGGTTAAAAGGGGTGCATATCGCATCAGGTATACCAGTAGAGATACCACTGAATAGTAAAGAGATGCAACTGGCCATGTCCAAGGTTCACGAGAATGAGTGTTGGGATATGATGTGCGCCAGTGTCCTATCTAGGGGTGGTGAAGACATCATCGGCCAGGTAGAGATAGATTTCTTAGTAATTAACGGAGTAGATAAGGTATTCCACTAGACATAGACTGCGTGCCATGATATAATGGCTATATATTAAAGGGTTCATCTGAGAGTTACCTATAATATATCATGCATATGTGAAAGTCTCAGAGGGTAATGTCCGAACATTCGTGGAGGGGATGAGAACGCCCCTCCTACTTACTGCACTAGATAGGGTGTAGGGGTAGCATAGAGCGTCTTAGAATGTCTCTGAGTGAGCGTGGCAAACAGTCCATGTGAAATCCTCTGCGTTGGTCCACTAGTGTTAAGGCATCGGGATGACCTTGACGCCGTACTAAAAAATTTTTTTGGATATTTTAAAAGAAGGAAACCAAAATATGATATACGCTGGATATAAGTTTCGAGTAGATGGTGATATGATTCTCTTTGACGAAGAGATTGTTGCAGATGATTTCTTTGCACGCCATCCTGATATTGGTGAAGACACTCTCATGTGTATTCGTAATATCAATGGTCGTTTAGAGTTGCATGTCGAATACGAAGACGAACCAGACCCAGGTGATGATGATGAATATCGCACCGATGATGTAAACATACTTGACTTTGTTAAGTTTAGAAAGTGGAATATTGCATAGGAGCAATGATTATGGAAACAGAAGTAGCACAAATTAGTAGTATCGCAGGTCTTGTCCTGTGTGTGATTATGATTACACTCACTTATGTGGGGTTGCATATTAATAAACCATTCCCTTGGGAGAAGAGGAGAGATGAACAACACAAATAAAGAAGTCCTTAAAGAAGTTCTCGTTAATCGTGAGGTTCTACAGGAGATAGCGGAAACCGTTGAGTCTGTTCCGACTGCACCCCTTACCACTAAGGAGCGTAAGGCAAGGCAGAAGGAACAACTTGCATGGTGGACAAAGTGGTTCTCTAGTATTATAGTCATGATAGCAATGACACTAAGAAGCACTGGTGAACCTGCGTTGTTGACTTGGGACTTATATCTCAGCACCTTAGGTATCTTCGGATGGTTGATTGTCAGTCTTCTATGGAAAGATAGGGCGCTTATATTACTCAATGGATTTGGGTTGCTTATATTGGCGTCTGGTGTGTTGAAGAATTTCTTTTAATATATAAATGTTATGAACAAAATACAAATAGCAATGCAGAAAAAGGTCAATGGGGCACTCGGTGAGATAGAGTATCAGATTGACCAATTTATGGATAACGGTTATAAGAGTAAGTTTGATATGGTTAAGTATCTTACAAGTCTTGAGTATAAGCGTAAACTGGTTGAACTCATGCGTAATGAGTGGGATGGTTTGATTGCTGAACTGGAATCTACTGAAGAGGACTTCGTTGAAGCCTATTCTATGATGACCAAGGCACAAAAGAACCGTTTCATTAAGTTTCTTCGTGGTTTGGGCCAAGGGTGTGATGATTATATCGCATTGAATCAGGCAGAATGGGATTCTATTACTGCCATGAAGCGAATTCGCAACAAATCTAAGAAAAGAAATCAAAAACGACTCGAAGAAATAAGCAAAGGCACTGGTTATGCGAAAAGAAAGCGTAAAAGGGCCTAGAAATATCAGTAGCATCAGTGTATACTGGAGTTTTAATAGGGGCATAAACCAATTATATGGTAAACTGCTCGGGTAAGGGGCAGGGAAACGAACATCACCAAGTCCACAATTTAATTCACGACATGCGTGAGAGTGTTTTCCCACCCCTCCAGATTAATTAAAAGGTAGAAAGTTATGTTAGACCTCATTTTATTACCATGGATACTCTTTAAGTATGTATTTTCACTTGGATTATGGCTTGCTTTGTTTGTGACACTACATTATCAGTGGAAAACACACAATGTTTGGGCTAAAATTCGCAAAATTAAAATTCGTAGACCAGATTTCTTTAAAAGAAATCAAAAAAAGTACAGCGATGGTCAGGACGACTACTATAATAGTCTATAAATAAACATATGGATTTACTAATAACCCATTTTATCTTTATTACTCTTTGTGCAACCGGTTCTTATCTCTACGGAGAGCATCAAGGACGCAAGATTGGCCATCAGGAGATGGTAATAGACATGCTTGACCGTAAGCTTGTCACACAAGACAGTTTAAATAAAGAATATAACATAACAAAATAATCTCATAACAGGAAATATATTATGACGAAAGAAAAAGAAGTGATTCTTGGTGTGAACACCAGTCACGATACTGCTGTTGCAGTCGTTGAAGACGGCAAAGTCAAGCATGTATACGAAGAGGAACGCTCTCGTAGAAGTAAATATTGGTCACCAAGTGAAGACAATGGTGGCGAAGAAGCATATGATGAACTTGGACTTGTATGCATAGAACATAAACAACTACACGAACCTGACCATGTGGCGTTCGCCTCCTTCGATAGGAGACAGTTTACTGTAAACTTTACAGATAAGGCAATACAAGACAGAGAATTGCAACAGGCACTTATCCGTGACTTCTCATCACAACAATTGTCTCGTAAGAGACTCTCAGAAATTCAACAAGAACATGGCACATCAGTATTTAATAAATCTCATGTTGCAGACGGCGAAGATAATTTAATTAACACATCACTTCTTGACCAAATTCAACCTAAGGATAAAATAGACTTCAAACATGAACATCATTATTTTCATGCAGTTTGTGGTGCTCACTTGTCTCCTTATGACGAAGCATTATGCATCACCTGGGATGGTGGGGGTTGGATGACTCACTTTGATGATTGGCCTGGGTACCAAGAGATTGAATGTATCTGGCATTTCAAAGATAATAAAGTCACCCCCTTATATAAAAGATATTCAAATCATCGTATGTTAAGTGACATTCGTAATAGTATGAACGCTGGTGGTTGGGGTGAAGACCCTCTCATGTGTTTAACAGATGAGACATATGACTATGATGGTGTCGAGTCTGTATTTACTTCTTATCCTAGTATGGGTATGAACTTTAGTAATATGTCTTATGCATTAGGTTGCGATGAACATGGTCGTGCCGCTGGTAAAGTTATGGGTATGGCATCTTATGGTGCATTACAAGAAGATGGTGGTATGGGTAATATTTGGAATAAACATACGGCTGCAAATAAATTAGAACATGATTCACTTGTTCATGCAACTGGTGTCATTCAAAAGGCACTAGACTTAGTACCTGATTGTAAGAACATTGTTCTCTCAGGTGGGTTTAGTTTAAACTGTACTAACAATGCAAAATATTTAAAACTATTTCCAGATGTACAGTTCTTTGTAGACCCTATCCCTCATGATGGTGGTACTGCTGTTGGGGCTGCAATTGATATGTATAATGATTTAAACGGAGAAGAGAATGTTATTGACACAAATTCATAGAGAACTCGATGTAGTACTAGACGAACTTATTGACAACCAACAGATTGTTGGTATGTTTCAGAATGAGTCTGAATGGGGTCCTCGTGCTCTAGGCAATCGTTCTATTATCTTTGACCCTAGACATAGAAACGCTAAATCAATAATGAATACAGTAAAGAAGAGAGAGTCTTATAGACCTTTTGCTTGTACAGTTATGTTAGAACATGCAGAAGAATACTTTGACATGTTGCAATTACCAGAATCACCGTGGATGTCTTTTGCACTACAATGTAAACCTCGTGCATTAAGAGATATACCCACACTGGTTCACTCAGATAATACTTGTCGTATTCAAACAGTGACCGAAGAACAGAACCCAAACTATTATAATTTAATTAAAGGGTTCTATGAAAGAACAGGTGTACCAATTATATTTAATACATCATTTAATTTAGGTGGTGAGTCAATCGTTGAAACAGTACACGATGCAATCGATACATGTAATCGTTCAATGATTAATCATTTATATATTCCAGAAGACCAAGAAGTACATATACCTTGGGACTCAGTAAAAGATAAGACTGAGTTTTTACCAAAAGATGATAATGAGTAGGCAGAGTTATCATATGTACCGTCATGAGAACAGAAGTGCTGAAGTCTGGAAATCAGAAAATGGTTTTGAAGTAGACTTAATGGAAGATGGCAAACTGATAGAGTGTAGACAATTACATACTCATTCAGAATCATATGCAGAGGACTGTGCCGACAATTGGTGTCAAGGTATGTTTGATGTTGTGAAAGAAGGTTCGTTCTATGGTTACAATCAAAAAACTGATAACTACCACAAAGATTTGGATTAATAAATAATTATATGATAGAAGTAACCGACATCGCAATAACAAAACTCATTTCTAGAAATGTAAAGAATGTTAGGCTTGGTATAACAGGTGGTGGGTGTGCAGGTTATGAATATATTTTTGCAGAAGATAATATCAAAGACGGAGACGAAGTTCTCGACTATGGTAAATTTAATCTTCTCATAGATAGAATGAGTCAACCATATCTTAGTGGTATGACTTTGGATTATGTTAAAGAGGGTATCAATGAATTCTTTAAATTCTTGAACCCCAATGAGCAATCATCATGTGGTTGCGGAGTGAGTGTGCAATTTAATGAAAACATCATCAGCAAAGGCTAAAGGTAGAAATCTACAGAAGTGGGTTGTCACCAAACTAGTTGAACATCTAAATCTTAATCCAGAAGATATGGAATCCAGACCTATGGGTTCATCTGGTGAAGATGTTATTATGGGTGTACAATCAAGGGAGTTCTTCCCATATTCAGTAGAGTGCAAAAATCAAGAGAAGGTTAATATATGGTCTGCCTATGAACAGTCAGAGGCGAACTGTGGTAAGTATGAACCACTCGTAGTATTTAAAAAGAATAGAAAGAGACCTTTAATATGTGTTGATGCAGAATACTTTATTAAATTACATGAGGAAAAAGAATGAAAGTTGTAAAAACAAATCCACCAGAACAAGAATATGAATTTAAAAATGAACAACCGGTATTCATGCCGTTTGGTCCTTCGGTATATCTAGACCAAGTATCAGATAAAGCAGTAGATGAACTAGATAAACTCATAGAAGAACTTAGTGGTAAGATTGAGTTTGATGCATCTAATAGACTTGCAGGTAGAATTAAAAAACAAACAGATTTAACTCAGTCAATATCATCAGAATTAGCTAATGAACTTATGATGCATTGTGATAGATACTCATATTACGCAACAGGTCAAAACGGAGACTCACTAAGTTTAGATGGTATATGGTCAAACATACAAGAGGCAAGAGAATATAATCCACCTCACTCACATACAGGTAATTATTCTTTTGTAGTATATTGTAGAAATGATTTAGAGAAGTTTAAACTAGAAGAACTACAAGACAATGAATATGATTCAGTACATGGCCAGGACGCCAATTTTGAATTGCAGAATCGTAAACTTGCAGGTCTGATAGAACTTCAATACGGTGAAGGCAATTTTATGAACCATGATAGGTTTTGTCATGTGCCTAGTCGTAAAGATATTATTATATTTCCTTCATGGTTGAGACATACAGTCTATGCACATTATGAAGAGAACGCTGTTAGAATTAGTGTCGCTGGTAATGTTTCAATTATGCCACCAGAACCTGCTTGACAATTAACCCCCTATTAGAGTATACTAGTACCTATGATATTAATTGATTTTACACAAACTATTATCGCAGGCCTTATGGCCCAACTGAAAAGTAATGATAATGAAATAAACGAATCTATGCTTAGACATATGATACTCAATTCACTTAGAACTTATCAGAGAAGATATGGTCCTGATTATGGGCAGATAGTACTTTGTACAGATGCAGGTAATACATGGCGTAAAGATTACTTCCCTTTATACAAGGCGAATCGTAAGAAGTCTCGTGAGGCAGATGATAGAGATTGGACATTAATCTTTGATACGCTACAAAAAGTCAAAGAAGAGATTAGAGATAACTTCCCATACAAATATTTGTATGTTGAGAAGTGTGAGGCAGACGATATCATTGCTGTCATAGTTAAGAAGTATCACATGGATGAAAATATTATGATTGTATCTGGTGATAAAGACTTCCAACAGTTGCACAAATATTGGGGTGTAAGACAATGGTCTCCTAATTTAAACAAAGAGATTGATTGTGCAGATGCAGATATGTTTTTAAAAGAACATATATTAAAGGGAGACAAGTCAGATGGCATACCAAATATATTATCTAACGATGATTGTTTAGATGCCGGCATTAGACAAACGCCTTTAAGAAAACCCATACTTGAGAAATATCTCAGGATTAGTATTGAAAATGATGATAAATACTACCGTAATTATTTAAGAAATCAAACATTAATTGATTTCGATATGATACCAAAAAAAATAGAAGATGCAATTCTTAGTGAATATTCTAAAGTAGAACCAGTCAAGGGCAAAGTCTTTGACTATTTACGAACACAAAGATTGAATCAATTAATAGATAATATTGGAGATTTTTCGTTATGACCGAGAAGAAAAGAGGAAGAGGGAGACCTAAGGGTGCCCCAAACAAACCAAAGTTAGAACTTATTTCAAAAAGGGAAACTTTACAAAAGAATGCTGATGTATATGAAATACTATGTCAAGCAGAGTTAGTCGCAAAAGACAATGTAGACAATGCAATAAATGGTCTTCAAGTCTTTGGTGCAAACAATGGTGCAGTGCAACCTGTATTACAGTGGGCATTTAATGACAACATTGTAAGTAAATTGCCAGAAGGCAAAACACCGTACACACCAAACGATGCACCAGATAGTGATTTATCTGAAACATCATTAAGATTTGAGTTTAGAAAATTCAAATACTTTTGTACCGATGAAATCAAAGGACTCAGAAGAGAGTCTATGTGGATTGAATTGATGGAAAGTATACCTGCCAAAGAGGCAGAGTTGATGGAACTAGTCAAAGATAAGATTTGGCCTTTCAAAAACATAACAAAAGAAATTGCTGAAAAAGCATTTCCTAACGCAAACTTTTAAATAAATATTAATGTCCGCAGAGACTATACATAGAATTCTAGGGAAAGTTAAAACACTTTCCGATGTATAAACTTTCTAGTCGAGTCGGACTCCATGGAGTTAAATTATAATGGCAGAACAAACATTCGCACAACAAACAGTGACAGAGGAACTTACCGAGTCCGATAGAATTCGAAAAAGAATTACCGAATTCAAATCATCCCTTAACCCAAATGTCTTGGGTGTAATCTCATTAATGATTGACAATCAGTTAAAGTCTGGCATGATTAAGCCTGCTGACTTAGATGCTATTGTTGTTCTTAGAGATGAAATAAACGCTGCTCAAATTGAGTACAATACACAAATTCAAAATGCTCAGAAGAGATTAACAGACTTGGCAGAAATAGACCAGGCAGAACAAATCGCAAAACAAGAAGCTGCTATTCAAGCAATCAAAGATGGCGAAACTGCTGAGAGACAAAGAAGAAAAGATGCAGAACAAAGACTTGCAAATATGGAAGCAGTTCTATTGTCTCATGGTATCTCAATGGACTTAAATGCAGATGGTAAGGTTGGTCTTCAATCAGGACAAACTGCAACACAACTTAGTGCTGAAGAACAGGCACAAGTTGATGCAATGGTACAAGTAGAGAAAGATAACATTGCTACTGCACCAGTTCAACCTTCAGAACCAAAAGCTCCTTCTCGTGCATTTCAAATGGCAAGAATGGTAAATCCTGAACCAAGTGTATCACAACAAATGCAAGATGAATTAGAACCTATCATGCCACCACCTGACCCTATGGAGAGTTGGGATAATCCTGTAGTAGAAGAAGAACCGTTTTCAAACGATGAAGACTTCGTAGAGAAAGTGGAAGAAACTAAGAAAGCATTTAAAGACTTTGTTGCAGAAGAACCAACTCCAGAGATTGAGGTCGCACCAACTGGAACTAGTTTCACGCCAACTGGAACTACAACAGAATCTTTCTTAGATGAAGTAGAAAGAGTTAATGAAGTTGCAGAAGCAGACGAAGTGATTACAGACGAAGACTATGCACCAGTAAGACAAGAACTTGCTGATGGTGTTTACATCGAAGAAAGAGAAACACCAGAACCTGCACCTGCACCATCACCGTCAGCACCAGTTATCAGTAATTCACAACGACCAGATGAACCTAGTTTAGATATTGGTTATGAAGAACCTAAAGAAAGTATTCCTACTTACGACACCGAAGAAGATATGCTTGCAGCTGCTCAAGAAAAACTTGACAATGCACAAGTCGAAGAAGAAGAATATGAAGAGGTCACTATACCTTCAGAGTCAGAACTTAAGGCAATGACTAAGGCTGCAATTTTAGAACAAGGCAAAATGTTAGATTTTGTTTTAGATACTAAAGACACTAAGGCAGTAATGATTGCAAGTTTCTTAACACAAGTAGATGAGTTTATTGCATCTCTCCAAGAGAGTGGTGAGTTTGTATCTGCTGAAAATGATGAAGGTGAAAATGATAACCCCAATATACAAGACGGCGGTTACTTCTAAGATAACCATACGAGAAATCGTAAACGCCGAATTATGTCAAACATACGAAGAGAGTCTTGATACAAAGAATCTCTTTCGTATTGACTTACCACCAGAAGTATCAACCATTCTAGGTTGTAGATATCTTGACGACCAATTGTTTGATGTTATAAACATCTACAGAAGATATGATAAATTCATTATGTCATTTGAACCTCTACCCTTTGATGCCGCTTCATATCAATCAGAAATATTCTTTAGACACATAAACAGTAATCCTAAATCAAACAATTTCAATCAAGATGATTGTGGTCAGTTTATAGTTGTGCCAAAAGATATGTTTAATGAGGGAGAATATGAAACAGAAATATTCAATGATACTGAAGAAACACCTAGACACATGGTGTGTTCTAAGATACAATAAATAAACGAATGGCAATATGGTACTTAAACATGATTAACGAAACAAAAGAATTTAAAAATGAAAGTAGACTTTACAATGAATCTACTACACCTCAGTCCGAACAGAAATATACTGGTTGGTACTGGCACTCAGAGAAACGAGAGTTTTATCGTTGGGACAATCAACCACCTTACTCAAAGTAGTTAATGTGGAAGATAATAGAAACATTCCAATTACAGCAGTTGACCAATACGATTTCTTAGAACATCGTAGAGAACAAGAAAAGAAACATTGGGAAAGAAACAAGGGTTCTAAACCTCTCGACTCTATTCTTACAGTAGAAATTAATAGTACCGAACTCTGTAATAGAACATGTGTGTTTTGTCCTCGACACGACCCCAAAGTATTCCCCAATAGAAATCTACACATGACCGTCAAGGGTGCAACAACGATTGCAGAAGAGTTAGGTGAAAACGGATTCAAAGGTAAGATATCATTCAGTGGGTTTGGTGAGAATCTACTCAACCCAAACTTCATTGACATTGTACGAGAGTTTCATAATGCATTGCCATATGCCACACTTGAGTGCAACACCAACGGTGATAAACTAACAGAAGACTATGCACATAAATTATATCGTGCAGGTTTAGATTTACTCTATATCAATCTGTATGATGGTATAGAACAAATGGAACACTTTGAAAAGTTGATGTCGAGTGTGAGAGAAGACCAATACAAGTATCGTATGCATTGGGGAGACTTTGAGAAACACGGACTCATACTAAACAATCGTAGTGGTGTTGTAGATTGGGTTGGCATCGAAGATGATAGTATAGAGAATCTAAAAGGTAAACCTTGTCATTACCCTTTCTACAAAATGTTTGTTGACTGGAACGGTGATGTGTTGTTCTGTTCTAACGATTGGGGTAGAGAACATGTTGTAGGTAATCTATTACAAGATAGTTTACACGATGTATGGTTCAGTAAACCCATGACAAAGATTCGTAAGAGATTAATGAAAGGCGATAGAAGTCATTCGCCTTGTAATAAGTGTAGTGTCGATGGTTCACTATTTGGCAAACCATCGTTTAATATAGTGAAGGAATATTATGAGAGTAGCAATAACAGGAACTAGTGGTCTTGCAAAAGTAATTAAAGACACCCTAGAAGCAACACCTTACCGAGGTGATACAATTGAAGTGACGCCGATTAGGTGCGATGACATTACCATGAACGGAACTAATTGTTGGATATATAATGGGTACAGACCATGCGATGTTCTAATCAATCTGGCACATCAAGACCAATCAGAGATTCTCAACATTACACATCAAGCATGGGAAGGTGAGAAGACAAAATACATTATCAACATCTCCAGTCGTGCAGCCCAACCAAATATATCAAAGGGTTATATGTATGCAAGTGAGAAAGCACAACTCAATCACCTTGCAAACAATCTACAATACAATTCTAAGAAGAGATACAAAATGACAAATCTAAACCTAGGTTTATTAAGTCATGATAATTTACCTAGTGTTTACCACCATGATGTTGCAGGACTAATTCACAAACTGATTACATCATATCCAGAGTATGAGATTGCAGATATTACCTTACAGGCACATGCTAATTATCAGAACATACAAAGTGATAAAGAAACTCTAAGAGACATGGAGAGATTCACTAAATAATACTATGGCAGAAATAGACTACAACGACTTCGGTTTTACAGCTATGGATGCAGATGAACTTGCATCTGTTGACACTAAGATAGTTGAAAAGACCACAACAGCAACTGAAGTTATTCATAAACTAGATAACTTTATCAGACCCCTACTAGAGAATCTTGCTAAAGATTCAGACAAGGACTATATCTACTGGCCTAACAGACTAGATATACTCACAGCGAAACTCAAAGAACTAGACGACTTACAAAAGAAAATCTAAAAAAGGGTTTACTCCAGACCCCATTTTTTGATACACTAGTATCTTAAATTAATGAACAAAGGAGTTCTTGTGAAAGTATTAAACGAAGGTAAGAAGATGTCCTACTACGGTGATTCGCCGGCAGTAGCAAAAATAGTTAGGATTGGTAGGGAGATGATAACCCTATGCGAAGAAAACAAATTATTCCCAAAAGATGACCTACTCTGGAATGCAGCCGTCACGGCAGGCAATAAGATGGTCACAGCAGGCACAACATGGACTAGATTCGATGATGTTGGGTCACTAACTCCAGATGAACGAAAGGCACTGTTAGGTTATTTAGACCTAAAGGGTTGACAATGGGTGGCACTTTTTTGTATACTGGATCCATGATAAAAATGATTAGAAAAAACGGACTACTAGATGCTGACTTCATTCATCCTCTAGTATGTATTACAGTATTAATATTATTAGGAGAAGTACTATGAATGAAAAAGAAGCAAAAACCAAAGCGGTAGAACTAGTAGAACTAGTTGAGAATTTA
>ERZ802830.3658-NODE-3658-length-12863-cov-9.50219_pt1 | contig 12863 bp, 11 predicted proteins | sample MGYA00345654_ERZ802830 | MGnify/ENA primary metagenome ERZ802830 (study PRJEB30503, sample SAMEA104212375) | marine metagenome | biome: Westerlies Biome; feature: [SRF] surface water layer (ENVO:00010504) within the epipelagic zone...; material: water... | reverse complement strand
GTATTCTTAATTTCAATATCAAAATTCTGAGGCATACTCATACTCCCTTTTCTCATAAACACTGCACCTCCGTAATATTTCCAAATGTTTTTTCTTAAAGAAGTTATAGAGAAATCTTTTTTGGGTCTTATAGTTACCAATCCCACCACTTTATATTCCGGTAGATGAGGAAATGGAATATTTTCATATTGAACAATCGGAGGGTTTGATAAATAGGCGTTTATTAAATTTTGAATTTTACTATCATCGAAAAAGTCTACACCAGTAATTTTATTGTCTTCATCTTGAACACCAATTACGATATAAGAATTGTTAGACGGGTTACTATTAGATAATGCACAAATGTGTTTAAGTAGTTTTGCTTTACCTTCTTTGTGGCCAATATTAACTTTTCTCTTCTTATCATAGAAACTGTTCTCATCATTGTGAGCCAGAAGGTTTTTAATAAGAAGTCTTTTGTTAATCATTTATAGTTAAATGAATTATAATTATATACACCTAACTAAAATAAAAAACTCTTTTCAAAGCGAAGAATCCTTTCGATTTAAAGTAAGTTGGCTTTAATTTTTGTCCATATTTTCACTAAGATAACTCCAGATATAATTACTGTAATTGTTAATCCTAGCGCATAATTATAATCTCCGTAAATCCAATATCCTGTTGCAAACATGGTGGAATATATGAGTACTAGAGACGTTATAATAGCAATTATTCCATTTGGAACACTCCAAGGAGTGGTGTCTTCAATAAGGTTTATATTTTTATTTTTAGCTTGATTGATTACTGTTTTCCATCCAGGACCACCAGGTTGTATTTTTTTATAAAATGAAAATAATGTATTCTCACTTTCAGGTTTTGTAATATAAGTCACTATAAGCCATACAATTGTAGATAAACCAACAATGATTGGAAATTTTAAGTAAGACGGAAAAAAACCAGAGTTAATTGGGTCTAAAGTATTGTAAAATAAAGAGCTTCCTCGTGTGCTACTAAAAATTATTGATATTATACCTGAAGCTACCATAGCTGATATCTCACTCCACGCATTAATTCGCCACCAAAACCAACGTAAAATAAATATTAATCCAGTTCCAGCTCCAAACATTAAAATAAACTTAAATAGCTGTAGCGCATTATTAAGATATAGTGCAAGAATAGAACTTAAAACCATTAAAACAACTGTAGCAATGCGTCCAACTCTTACTAAAGTTTTTTCACTTGCTTTAGGGTTTACTTGTTGTTTGTAAAAATCATTAACAACATATGATGCTCCCCAGTTTAGGTGTGTTGAAATTGTAGACATATAGGCCGCAATGAGAGAAGCCAAAACAAGTCCTAACAGCCCATTTGGTAGTTTGGTTAACATGGCTGAATAGGCTAAATCATCACCAAGTTTATCTGTTGGAATATGAGGAAAAGCTTCATGTAAACTTTCAATATTTGGAAAAACTATCAGTGATGACAATGCAACTAAAATCCATGGCCAAGGGCGTAATGCATAATGCATAATATTAAAGAAAAAGGTTGCACTAATGGCGTGATTTTCATTTTTTGCCGCTAACATCCTCTGTGCAATATATCCTCCTCCACCGGGTTCCGCTCCGGGGAACCAAGAACTCCACCACTGAATAGCTAATGGGATAACAAGTAATGTGATTAAAGCTTCTTTGTCAGAAAAATCAGGTAGGATATTGATTTTATCAATAACATTAGTGTGGTTTACCAGGTTATTTATACCACCAACTTGAGGAAGCGTAACACAATAGTAAGCGGCTCCAATAGCGCCACCCATGGCAACAAAAAACAAAAGAAAATCTGTGTAGACTACGCCTCTAAAACCTCCAATTGCACTAAAAATGACGGTAACTAAGCTCGCACTTAAAACCGTTTGCCAGGGTTGAAGATTTAACATGACACCGCCAATTTTAATTGCAGCAAGCGTAACTCCTGCCATGGCCAAAACATTAAAAATTACACCAAGATAAATGGATCTAAACCCCCTCAAAAAGCGGCCTGGTTTTCCACCATATCTAATTTCATAAAATTCAATATCAGTATTTACGTTAGATTTTCTCCATAATTTTGCATAAACAAATACGGTTAATAATCCCGTGATTAGAAATGCCCACCATTCCCAATTGCCAGAGACACCATTAACTCTTACTACATTAGTTACAAAATTTGGTGTATCTGTTGAGAATGTTGTTGCAACCATGGAAAGTCCAAGTAACCACCAAGGCATACTCCTTCCAGAAAGAAAAAATTCTGAAGTGTCTTTGCCTGCTTTTTTGGAAACTACTATGCCTATTACTAGTACAGCTATAAAAAATACGCTAATTAGAGTGTAGTCTATAAAATTTAATTCCATGGATTAATTTTGAAAAGTATTTATAAGTATTTGAGATTTGACAGTTTTGATATAGTTTCTTCCAATAGGGATTTTGAAGTCATTAATTTCAATCATATTTCCGTTTAAAACGTCCACATTATGACCGTTTATAAATTGTGAAGCGTCAATGGCTTTATTAAAAGCACCTACAATCTCAATATTATCAAAATGAGAAATCAGATTTTTTAGATGAATCACTGTACTCTGGTCATTATCTAGGATGACTTCTTTAATTTTCATGTGGTTAAATTGATTATTTGGGGGGAATTTCCGCGAAATTTATAAAACTTTCTAATCATTTAACGCTTTTTCGTCCTTTTTAAATCTAAAATTAATCATTACAAAAATTTATTGTTGTTTGTAGATTAATAATAGCCGTTAGTATAATAATTTTTTATTGAACGTGGGTTAGATATAGTTTTGAAGAAATTCTTAATCTAAATTATGGAACTTGTAGAGCACACAATTGTTTCAAACTTAATAGAGGAAATTAGACCGCATATGATTTTTGCAGCTGGAGATTTAGCTGACCCATATGGAACTCACAAACAATGTTTAATTTCAATTATCACAGCAATTGATTTTCTAAAAAAGAAACCATTCATGAATGATTGTTGGGTTTGGCTATATAGAGGGGTATGGCATGAATGGGATACACATGATATTGATATGGCGGTACCAATGAGTCCTGATCAAGTTATTAGAAAACGAAAAGCTATTTTTTATCACCAGACTCAAAAAGATGATGTTATGTTTCAAGGAGATGACTCAAGAGAGTTTTGGGTAAGGGCAGAAGAAAGAAATAGAAGTACTGCAATTAAGTACAATGATCTTGGATTAACAGAATATGCTGCAATAGAAGGATTTAAAAGATTTTTCTTTTAATCTTTATTTTCTTGGTATTTAGCATTTTTTTAAGACGATTACATTTTGACAACTTTAAAATTAACCTATTGTTAACAGATTTTTCTTAAAAAAAAGGACAATTTGCATTGCTCAAATGAGCTTGTTATATTCGACATTTTAAAATTTATTACCAAATGGAAGAAACTGTTTCTGTAGATATAAAATCAATTAACGAAAAAGTAGAAAAAGATAGTGCTTTTGTGGATCTATTAACCATGGAGATGAACAAGGTAATAGTTGGCCAAAAGCACATGGTGGAACGACTGCTAATAGGCTTACTCGGAAGAGGCCATATTTTACTTGAAGGGGTTCCTGGTCTTGCAAAAACGTTAGCAATTAATACGCTTTCGAAAGCTGTTTCTGGATCTTTCAGTAGAATTCAATTTACACCAGATCTTTTACCTGCCGATGTTGTGGGAACTTTAATTTACAATATCAAAGAGAATGATTTTTCAATCAAAAAGGGTCCAATATTTGCCAATTTTGTTTTAGCCGATGAAATTAACAGAGCCCCCGCTAAAGTACAGTCGGCTCTTTTGGAGGCTATGCAAGAAAAACAAGTAACAATTGGCGATGAAACTTTTATACTTGACAAACCTTTCTTGGTTATGGCTACTCAAAACCCAGTTGAACAAGAAGGAACTTATCCTCTGCCAGAAGCTCAAGTGGACAGATTTATGTTAAAAACAGTTATTGACTATCCAAAATTAGAAGAAGAACAGTTGGTAGTTCGTGCCAATTTAAAAGGTTCTTTTGAACAGGTCAATCCAGTTGTTTCTGTAGAAGAAATTCTAAAAGCTCAGGAATCAGTTCGTTCTGTTTACATGGATGAAAAAATTGAAAAATATATCCTTGATATCATCTTTGCAACGCGTTATCCTGAGCGTTACAAATTATCAGATCTAAAACCTTTAATTTCTTTTGGTGCTTCACCAAGGGGAAGTATAAACCTTGCTACTGCAGCAAAATGCTATGCTTTTATAAAACGAAGAGGCTACGTTATTCCTGAAGACGTTAGAGCGGTGGTTCTAGATGTGCTTAGACATAGAATAGGAATTACATACGAAGCTGAAGCTGAAAATATTACCTCTGAAGATATTATTCACAAAATTATCAATGTAGTTGAGGTCCCTTAAAATTAATAATGTTGTTGCCGTTAATTGAATAATTTGTCATGGATACTAAAGCATTATTAAAAAAGGTACGGAAAATAGAAATCAAAACCAGACGACTTTCGGATCATATTTTTGGAGGTGAATACCATTCCACTTTTAAAGGAAAGGGAATGACTTTCTCTGAAGTTAGACAGTACCAGTTTGGAGATGATGTACGAAACATAGACTGGAATGTCACCGCAAGATATAACGAGCCTTTTATTAAAGTTTTTGAAGAGGAGCGCGAATTAACGATGATGTTGATGGTTGATATTTCTGGATCCCAATGGTTTGGAACTTCTCAGGCATTTAAAAGAGAAATTCTTACGGAGATTGCTGCTACCTTGGCTTTTTCGGCAACTCAAAATAATGATAAAATAGGTTTAATCTTATTTACAAGTGAAGTAGAGCTTTTTATACCACCCAAAAAAGGGCGCTCCCATGTATTAAGAATTATACGTGAATTGTTAGAATTTAAACCCTCTAATAAATCAACAAACATTGCAGAAGCATTAAAGTTTTTATCTAATGTTATTAAAAAGAAAGCTATAGTTTTTGTGTTGTCTGATTATATGGATGAGGGGTATGGAAACACATTAAAAATATTAGCTGGGAAACATGATATCACTGGTATTAGGGTTTATGACAATAAGGAATCTTCAATACCTAATCTTGGTTTAGTTCACATGCGAGATGAGGAGTCTGGTGAGTTAGTTGTTATTGACACATCATCCAAAAACGTTAGAAAGGGTTATTCAAATTATTATAATACCTCAGTAAATTATTTCAAAGAAGTTTTTACCAAGTCAGGAGCTGGTACTATAGATTGTAGCGTAGAAGAGAGTTACGTAAAAAAATTACTAGGTTATTTTAAAAGGAGAGCATAAATATAGTATGATTGATGATATGAGTTATAGAAGGATTTTAATATCAATTGCTTTATTGATGATAGTAAGTTTTGAGACTAATGCTCAAATTACTATTACTCCTGATACAACCTCTATAATGATTGGGGACCAGATTAAGCTTGAAATCAAAGTTGAAACAGATAGTACTAATAATGTAATTTTTCCGCAAGGCCAAACTTTTTCTCCATTAGAGTTAGTTGAGGTCAATGATACAGATACACTTTTCAATAAAGAAAAAGTTACTTATACCAAGATTTATAATGTTACTCAATTTGACTCTGGTTTTTACACCCTCCCCAAGCAAAAAATAATAATTGGAGATCAAATTATCTTTACAGATTCTCTTAAAACTGAATTTAGAGGTGTTAAAGTAGATACAACAAAGCAAAAGCTCTTTAATATTAAGCCTAAAAATAAGGTAAGTAAGTCTTACCCAAAATTAATTAGAAACATTTTAATATTGATTATATTATTGATTGTTTCAGGATTAATATTTTACTTTTTTGTCTTAAGGAAGAAGCCTTTAACACAAGAAGAGAAAATGGCATTACTACCCTCATACGAAAGAGCTAAACTTGCTATAAAATCTATAAATGAAAAGGAATATATAAAGTCTCAAAACATCAAAGGATTTTATTCTGATTTAACATATGCTCTTAAAAAATATGTAGACGAAAAAGTTTTTCCAAGTGCATTAGAATGCACAACAGACGAGTTTATTTTAAAATTAAATGCGACTATAAATTCAGGTAAAATTGGAATTTCAAAATCATCAATATCATCTATTGAGACAGTTTTAAAACGAGCAGATTTAGTCAAGTTTGCAAAGTCAATACCAGACCACAATACCCTAGAAGGAGATAGGCTAAGTTTTGATGAAAAAATAGACGAAATTAAAAACGGTTTACCAGAACCTTCAGAAGAAGAGAAATTAAGAAATCTTGAATACAAGAAGCTACAAGAGAAAAAACGATTAAAAGAATTAAGATATAAAGTTGCAGCTGGAATTCTCGCTTTTTTGGTTACGTTATTTTTGTTTTTTGGTTTTACAAATGGTTTTAAATTAACTATTGATAAAATTTTTCAAAACAAGTCTTTAAAGCAACTTAATAAAGAATGGGTTTATAGTGAATATGGTGTGCCTTCAATTCAAATTTCAACGCCTAATGTTTTAATCAGAGATAATAATGATTTAGTAGATTCATTAAAGGGTAAAGTACAAGTCTCAAGTTTTAAATTTGGCAAATTAAATACCTCTTACAGTGTTAAATTATCTACAAAAATGCTTCCTAAATCCAAAGGTAAAGCAGAGGAAGTAGATCTTATTCAAACTGCTGAAAATGTAATTCAATCCTACGAAAACAATGGTGGAAGAGATATCATTTTAAAACAAGAACAGTTTATAACGCCAAATGCTGCAGAAGGTTTAAAAACTTTTGGAACTATGAATGTTCCTGATGGTCAAGATTTGGTTTTTATTCATTACGTTTTACTTCAGTTTACCGCTGACAATCTTTTGCAACAAATAGAACTCACTTACAGAGATGATGATTCTTATGCCAATGAGATTATAGACAAAATAATAGAGTCAATAGAACTTAAAAAAGATGAATAATGTTTGATGGTGTAGAGTTTTTAAATAGTTATTTTTTCTGGTTGTTTAGTTCTTTTCCAGTGTTGGTAGCATGGTATATTTATAGATATAAGAAGCAAGCTGTAGAATTAAAAGTTTCCTCGGTAAGGGGATTCAAATTAGAGAGATCGATGCTTAGCTATTTTAAGCATTTACTATTTGTATTTCGTCTATTAGCTCTAGGATTTATTATTATAGCACTAGCGAGACCAAGAACGGTGGATGTCTCCACTAAAACCAAAAAAACAAGTGGAATAGATATTGTTATGGCCATTGATGTATCTGCAAGTATGCTGGCTAAAGATTTATTACCAAATCGATTGGAGGCTCTAAAAAATGTAGCTTCAGACTTTATCAAAGAACGCCCCAATGATCGTATAGGTCTTGTTGAATATGCAGGTGAAAGCTTCACAAAAACACCAATAACAAGTGATAAAGCTATTATTTTGAGATCTCTTAAGGAAATAAAGTACAATACAATAATTGAAGGTGGTACGGCTATAGGCATGGGGTTGGCAACTGCTGTCAATAGATTAAAAGATAGTGAATCAAAAAGTAAGGTAATTATATTACTTACAGATGGCGTAAATAATGCCGGTTTCATAGACCCTAAAACAGCTAGTGAGTTAGCTGTAGAATATGGTATTAAAACTTATACTATAGGTTTGGGCACAAATGGGATGGCTCTATCACCGGTTGCTATTTTGCCTAACGGGAAGTTTCAATACGCAAGAGTGCAAGTTGAAATTGACGAGGACTTACTTAAAGAGATTGCTAAAGTTACAGGTGGCCAATATTTTAGAGCTACTAATAATAGAAGCTTAAAAGAAATATACAAGGAAATAGATCAGTTAGAAAAAACAGAAATTGAAGAGTTTAAATTCTATAATTACGATGAAAAATATCGTACATTTTTAGTCATAGCTCTGGGGTTTTTAGTTATTGAATTTATTTTAAAGTCAACATTGTTTAGAAGTTTTATTTAATGTATCAATTAGAGGAAAAAATATGGTTTTGGATATTGTTATTAGTCCCTATTGTGGTTGTAATTCACCTATTATTGATTTTTTGGAGAAGAAAGACTCAAATTAGTTTTGCTAACAAAGCATTATTAGCAAGACTTACCCCAACACAATCCGTATTTAAACCCATTCTAAAACTTTTAATTTTTTGCCTCGTCATAGTTTTAATTGCGCTAGCACTTGTAAATCCTAAAATAGGTACCAAGCTAGAAACAGTAAAACGAGAGGGTGTTGATATTGTTTTTGCTGTTGATGTTTCGAAAAGTATGCTAGCCGAAGACATTGCTCCTAATAGACTAGAAAAAGCAAAGCAGCTGGTAACACAAATCATTAATAATTTAGCCAGTGATCGTGTTGGAATTATTGCTTATGCTGGAAAAGCATTCCCACAGCTTCCAATTACTACTGATTATGCATCTGCTAAAATGTTTTTGCAAAACATGAATACAGAAATGCTTTCCTCTCAAGGTACAGCTATTAATGAAGCCATAGAATTAGCAAAAGGCTATTTTGATGATGAAAATCAAACAAACAGAGTCTTAATTATAATCTCAGACGGTGAAGACCACTCTGAAATTGCTGCTAACGAGGCCGAAAGTGCAGCTCAAGAGGGGATTAAAATATTCACAATTGGTGTAGGAGAATTAAGAGGTGGCCCAATACCTATAAGACGAAACGGAATTTTATTAAATTACAAAAAGGATAGTGATGGAGAAACTGTAGTTACAAAGCTTAATCCAGAGACACTCAGAAGTATTGCCAATGAAGCCAATGGAACTTATATAGATGGTGCGAATACAACACAAGTTGTTGAAGAAATAAGAGAGATTTTAAATAAAATGGACAAAACGGAGTTTGAAGCTAAACAATTTGCTGATTTCAAAGATCAATTCCAATGGTTCTTGGCATTAGCGTTTGCATTACTTTTTATGGATGTATTTGTTCTTGAAAGAAAGACCGCATGGCTAAAAAAGCTTAATTTGTTTAATGAAAAGAGACGCGATGATGAATAAACTAAGGTTATTTTTATTATTGGTGACTACAACTGCATTCGGACAACAGTCTGATCCACTAAATTTGAAATTATCTAATAATCTTGTGTATTCCGCAGATGAATTGTCGTTAAAGAATGATTTTACTAATGCTGAAGCAGATTATAGAAAAGCACTTTCTAAGATAAGAGATAACGAAACAGCCAGCTTTAATTTGGGAAACACCTATTTTGAAAATGAAAATTTTGATGAAGCTTTATACAGGTATGAAGAAGCGCTAGAGCATGCAAAATCTAAAGAAGATAAGCATAAAATCTTTCATAATATCGGAAATATATTAATGGGTCAAAAGCGATGTAAAGAGGCGGTTGAAGCCTATAAAAATGGATTACGATTAAGCCCTAAAGATAACGAAACGCGCTATAATTACGCTTTAGCTAAAGAGTGTATGGAAAATCAAAGTGACAAAAATCCAGACGATGAAGGAGATGATGAAGAAAATAAAGATGAAAACGAAGAAAAAGATAAAGAGGAGAAAAATGAAGATGATCAAAAAAAGGAGGGTGATGATCAAAAAGATAAAAACAATCAAGATAGTGACCAGAATCAAGATGGAAATGATAAAGAAGATGATCAAGGTAAACCAAATGAAGATAATGAAGGAAAAGATAAAGACAATAAGAATAAGCCTAATCAGCAGCAGCAATCAAGAGAAGGTAAATTATCTCCTCAACAGATAAAAAACCTTCTGGAAGCAATGAATAACCAAGAACAGAAGGTTCAAAAAAAGATTAATAAAGAAAAGCAAAAAGGAGTTAAAGTAAAAACAGATAAAGATTGGTAATGAAGTATTTGGTTTGTATAATATTTTTTGTTTTAACATCAACAAATGTCCTTTTTTCACAAGTGTCTTTTGAGGCTAAGGTCAGTAAAAAGAACTTAGGGTTAAATGAACGTTTAAGAGTAGATTTTGTAATGAATCAAGATGGAGATAATTTTAGTCCTCCAGCTTTCGAAAATTTTACTGTGGTTGGTGGACCTAATCAATCAGTGAGTAATTCGTGGATTAATGGGGTTAGATCCTATTCAAAAACTTATTCTTATTATTTAATGCCCAAAAGGAAAGGAACTTTTGCTGTTGGTCAAGCTTCTATTCAAATAGAAGGCGCAACGTATAAATCCTCACCGGTCAATATTCAAGTTTCTGAGGCTGTAGAAAAACCAAAAGACCCTAACGATCCCAATTATGTAGCATCACAAAATATTGACTTGGTAGCAGAGGTGTCTAATAGCTCACCATATCTCAATGAAGCCGTAAGTATAATATACAAGCTGTATTGGTCACCAAGCGTAGATATTAAGACACCAAGAGAAATTGATGCACCTAGGTACAATGATTTTTGGAGTCAAAATATTAAAATCAAAGAATATGATATCAAAACCGCCAATTTCAAAGGCGAAGAAAGGTATTATGTGGTTTATAAAAAAGTGGTACTATATCCCCAAAAAACTGGAAAACTTACCATTGAGCCTTTAACTTTGGATGTCCCCGTTGTGGTTCCAACAAGCCGAAGAGATTTTTTTGGTAATAGGATGAGAACCCAAGTATCTAAAACCATCACAGCAGGAAGTAGAACACTTAAAGTAAAACCATTACCTGAAGTTAATAGACCGGCAAATTTCACAGGTGCTGTTGGGGATTTTACTTTAGATGTATCATTAAATAAAACAACGCTTGACGCTTTAGAATCTCTAGTTGCAAAAGTTGAAGTTTCAGGAAAAGGAAATCTTAAGCTCTTTGATTTACCCCAATTAACAGTACCCAGTGCTTTAGAGGTGTATGAACCGGAGCATAAAGAACAAGTAACTACTTATCTTAGTGGGATGAAGGGTAAGATTTCAGATTCATATACGATCATTCCTCAATTTCAAGGCAAATATCCTCTACCTAAAGTGTCTTTTTCATTTTTTGATCCTGTGTCTGAGAGCTATAAAACACTTTCATCAGATGATTTGTTGATAACTGTTTTGAAAGGACCAATAAATGGCGATTCAGAACCAAAAAATTCAAAGCAACAGGTCAATAAGATTTTAAAAGAAACATCTTCTTTTAAATACATTAAACTTGAAACACAATTATCCGAGATAGAAAGTAAAGATTGGTTTAATTCATTGCGATTTTGGCTGCTATTTTTGTTACCAATCTTATTGTTACCAATTGTTTTATATTTTAAGAAATTTTTAGATGCTAGAAATGCAGATGTTCTAGGATCTAAAGCAAGGGGAGCCAATAGACTTGCAAAAAAATATTTATCTGAAGCTAAAAAACAAATCAATATTAACAATGAATTCTATATAGCTTTAGAAAAGGCCTTACATAATTTTATTAAGTCTAAATTGCACATTGAAAATCAAGAATTAAATAAAGATAGAATTCAGGAATTACTAATTAATGGGTCTGTTGATTTAAGTGATATAAATGATTTCTTAGCTTTATTAGCACAATGTGAAATGGCTAGGTATGCGCCTTCAAGTACTTCTAGTTCAAAAACAAATTACTCAAAGGCAATTGAAATAATTTCAAAAATAGATAAACAACTCAGGTAGAATGATACGTATTGTTACTTTTATATTTTTGGTTTTTAATGGTTTTATTCAAGCACAAGACCATTTGCGCGAATTTCAAGATGGTAATGCCCACTACAATAATGGAGAATATCTAGAGGCAATTGATGAATATAACAGAATTCTAAATGATGGTTTACACTCGTTCGAGTTGTATTTTAATTTAGCCAATGCCCATTACAAACAAAATAACATTGCTGAATCTATATATTTTTACGAGAAAGCTTTACAACTTGATGGGGATAATAAAGAAGTGCTTTCAAACCTCTCTTTTGCGCAACAAATGACCATAGATGATATTGATGTTGTTCCTAATTCTGGTATAAAAAATATTTTAAATGGTTTAGTTTCAGTTATGGATTCTGACGGTTGGGGAGTATTAATTGTGATATTAATTTGGTTGACTGTTTTATTTTTATTGGTTTATTTTTTTTCGAGAAACACAAAAACAAAACGGGTGTCATTTATATTTAGTTTCATTTTATCTGGTGTAATATTATTAAGCTTTATGATGGGGTTTTATGCCAAATCAATAGAAAATAACAATGTATATGCTATAGTTTTTGATGAGGAAGTTCAAGTTAAAGAAGAACCAAACCTTAGGTCTTCATTGAGATTTAAACTGCATGAGGGGACCAAAATTCTTTTACTGGACGCAGTAGGTGAGTGGAACAAAATTAAACTAACCAATGGGCAATCAGGTTGGTTAAAAAGTGGAAGTATAAAGATTTTGTAATTAATTTAAATCATAAATTACTATAGCATAATTATATTAAACTTTATAAAGTAGATTTAATCTAATAAATTCTCTTTGAAAGCTTGTAAAAACAAATTAAATTAGTTAAAAAGTAATTTGAAATTGGTTCATTTTACATTTTTGAGGGCTGTTCCTTTAATTTAAAATTTTTTTAGAATAATTAATAACTATGAGAAATACTGCAATTACGAAGGTTGTACAGGATGACTTAACTCCAGATGTTGTATTAAACGATTTGATGGAAGGAAACCAAAGATTTATTGATAATAATTTGACTGCTACAGATCATACTGCTTTAGTTCAACAAACAATAGGAGGACAATTTCCTAAAGCAGCAATTCTTTCATGTATAGACTCAAGGGTTCCTGTTGAATATGTTTTTGACCAACATATTGGAGATGTTTTTGTTGCCAGAGTTGCGGGGAATTTTGAGAATGCTGATATTTTAGGCAGTTTGGAATATTCTTGTAAAGTTGC
>ERZ802830.3652-NODE-3652-length-12873-cov-13.3753_pt1 | contig 12873 bp, 14 predicted proteins | sample MGYA00345654_ERZ802830 | MGnify/ENA primary metagenome ERZ802830 (study PRJEB30503, sample SAMEA104212375) | marine metagenome | biome: Westerlies Biome; feature: [SRF] surface water layer (ENVO:00010504) within the epipelagic zone...; material: water... | reverse complement strand
CTGTAGATGACGTTTTTAATTTGATATCTAGTCAAATATAAACTTGATGAATGTTTTAGCCATACAAAGTTCTGGAAATAAAACTTGTATTTGTGCAATTATTAAAGATGATGTCGTTCAATACTCTATTAAACACGCAAGAAAAGAAAGACCAAATTGGTCAGAAATGCTTGTAAACATTGGGCTTGACTCTTTTTTTACGCTAGAAGAGATTGATATTTTTGCATATGCAAATAATTCAAACTCATATACAGCTACAAGAAGTGTTGCAGCTTATTTAAAAGGAATTACTTCGGCTATTAGAAAGCCTCTGATTATTATTGATTCAGATGATGTTGATAATTTAGATACTGGTGCTATTGCTAAAAAAGCTTTAGAGAAGTATCTGAATTCAAAAAATAATTTAGACTCATTTAACCCGGATACTGCAAACCCTATTTATTCATCAATACCTCAATATAAAAAAGTAAATGAATGAAGTTTTTCTAAGCTTTCTTTTAGGTTTAATACAAGGGTTAACAGAATTCTTGCCTATTTCAAGCTCGGCACATTTATTATTTCCAACTTTATTATTTGGAACAGATGATCTTGGATTGGCATTTGATATAGCTGTTCATGCAGGGACACTGCTTGCTGTAATATATTTTTTCAGAACTGAGATTAAACTTATGATTAAGTCTTTAATTTCTAGAAATAGTGCTTTTAACAATAGCAGAAAACTTGCTAATTTATTGATAATTGCAACTATTCCAATTGTCATTGCAGGGCTGTTTGGAAAAGATTCTATAGAATCAAACAGAAATAGCATTGCTAGTATTGCTTATATGAATCTTTTATTTGCAGGCTTTTTGCTTTTTGCATATAAATATAGCTCTTCATCTAAAAGCTTAATTGAGTTAACAATTGCTGGTGCTGTATTTATAGGTATATTTCAGGTTTTTGCTCTATTTCCAGGAGCATCAAGATCAGGGACCGCAATGACAGCTGCTTTATTAATTGGATTAAATTTAAAAGACTCATCAAAATTTGCTTTTTTATTGGCAATACCAACTATTTTTGGTGCACTAGTTTTTTTAATTGGGGATATGGTTCTATATGAAGCTCAAATCAATATTAACTCTTTAATTATTGGTTTTTTAACTTCATGTATTGTTGCTTTTCTAACTATAAAATATTTCCTAATTTTTGTTGAAAAAATTGGCATGTATCCCTTTGTAATTTATAGAGTTTTATTGGGAGTTCTGTTACTAGTTTTAATATGAATTTCTCAATTTACATTGATAATAAAATCTATGTAGATTATTTAATTAATGTTTTAGGTGCTCCTGAAGCAAACATAGTAAATACACATCCTGAACAGTCATCATTTTTTATATATAAAGAAAATGGATTACATTTTGTTATTAACTCAACACAAAAAAAATTAATTCATATAGATTTTTTAAAAGGACAAATGGGATGGAGACTAAAAAGAACAGATCATGAAACTCTTTTAAAAAAAGCATTAGGTAAAAAAAGAGATAATTTAACAATACTTGATGGAACTGCAGGTTTTTTATCAGATACTCTCATCTTTTTAGCCTTAGGCCACAAGGTAATTGCTTGTGAGCAAAGCAGAGTTTTATTTATGTTATTAAATGATGCTATTAATAGAGCAAGAGAGGAGTTAATTTTTTTAAAAAATTTAGTTTTAGCTCATGGGAATGCTATCGATATTTACAAAAATGCTAGAAATGTTGATCTGATTTATTTAGACCCAATGTATCCTGATAGCAAGAAAAATGCTGCTAGATCAGGTAGCATGAATGATATAAAAAATATTCTTGAAATTGAGTCAATCAAAAATCTTGAAGATCAAATATTTTTTGATTTTAAAAAACAAGAATTTAAAAAAATTGTCTTAAAAAGACCAGTTAAATCAAAGATAATAGATACTAACTTAAACTACCAAGTTAAAGGTAAGTCAACAAGATTTGATGTATATATATAAGGAGATGAAATGAACCCTTTTACAATGATGAAAGATGCTAAAAATATGGAAAAGATGATGAAGCCAGCTCTAGAAAAATTTATGAAGGAAGCGGGCTTTGTTAAAAAAGACGAAATCGAACCTTTAAAAAGAAGAATTGCTGAATTAGAGTCTGAGGTATCTAAATTAAAAAGCTAAAAGAAGAACATATTTCTAGGATCATCGAAATGGCATGGGAGGATAGAACTCCTTTTGATGCTATCGAGGCTACTTTTGGTCTCAATCAGAATCAGGTTGAAGATTTGATGAGAAAAAATCTAAAAAAGGGTAGTTATACTCTCTGGAGAAAGAGGGCAAGAGGAAGAAAAACTAAACACTTGGGTTTAAGAGATTTTGAAGTTGGAAGACATCATTCATATGACCAAAACAAACATAAAAGCTAATCACATTGCAATAGAAAATCTTTACAAATCAATGTTTACAGAGATTAAGCAAACATCTCTAAACTTAAGTGATGAAAAAGTAGAAATAATTCACTTAGATAAAAAAAATCAGGACCCAGCCTTAGTTGATCTTTCTAAAACTAAATTTGGTTATCTTATTGGATATTGGGATGGTTATTCACTGTTAGAAATTGAAGAATCTACTGATTTAATGAAGGCACTAAGAATATTTAAAAGATATGCAAAAAAAATGGCTAAAAATCTTAAAAGATATTCTAGCCCTGATGGAAGTTAGTAAAGAATAATTAAATCCTAATTAAATTAATCTCCTCCTTCGTTATTAGATTGTTGATTAGCATAATGAGACTTTGGTTTAAATAGCTCATCGGATGATGGATTTTCTGCTCCATGATATCCCTGATCATTTGGCATATAAAATGTTAAATTAGGATATTCATAAAAAGTATGCTCATGATCAGTATCATTTTGTCGATTTAAATAAACTTTATATGTAAAACCTGAAGCCCCTTTGAAAGGTCCGGTAGCAACAGTACCCTTCACATTCAAAGCTCCTGAAATATTCGTTACATCTATATCAGCCTCGTCAAAACTTGAAACTTTTACAATTGCTCCTCGAGTATACATTCCAGAATGAAATTCACAATAAGGGTATAACTCATCAGGAGTATTTGCAGTAACAGTTAATGTTAGAGTATTTTTATCCCAACCTTCATTAATTCCAATTTCAGAGCTACTATCTCTATCATCAACTTCAGTAGAGAGCAGGAAGGGATGTGCAGATGTGACTGAATTTGCAGGATCAAATTTAATAATGTCACCTTCTTTAACAAAAATATAAAAGTCTGTTGTTTTAGGATTAATTTGATCAACAAGGTAATTTGTACTACCTTGATTTGATAGAGAGTAAGTTGTAGTTCTTAAATCTTCTTCATTATCAACCATTGCGCCGCCATCCCATGATGTATTTTCAGTAATCCAGCTATTAGTATTAAAAATTAATTTATCTATTTCATTAGAATTTGCATTGCCATTCATTACTGATTCCATTAAATCTTCTAACTCTGTCACACCAACCTTCACAAACGAAGAATGAATATTGGATGAGTCAGCATAAATTTTTTGTAAAAAAGATGAAATACCTGCAGATAAATCAATCAGTTGGTTGCTTGATGGATTAAAGTTTGAATCTAAGTTTGAAAGCATATCTTTAATAAATGTTGTATCAGCAAGAGATGTCTCATTACCCGATCTGTTATAGATGTTATCAGCGGCTATCCAAAAAGGTTGTTTGTCTTCATAGTCATGTATCCTTTTTAAAACTTCGCCAATGACAATCATTTGAGCATAAATGACAGCAACGTCATTGTTAGTTTCAATATTAAGGTTTTCAAATGGATCATCAAATCTAATCATGAAGTCTGAATCTATTCCTAGCTTAGATTTAAATAACTCATATTCAGTATTATTATCATATGCATACATCATTGTGCTTAATGGTGAGATAACAAAATCTTGGGTTATGGTAGGCTGGCTAATTACAAAACCCTCATTAGATAAAATCTGCCAATTTGTATTAGGATCGAAGCCTCCCTCAGTTTTAATAATTCCTTGAGTATTACTATCAACTGCAATTGAGAAAGATCCATCCTGTAGCGATGTTGCTTTATAATCTGATTCGCTACAAATATCAGTAATATTTTCTACAAAACAAACAGCTGCAGATTGTATTGGTCCTGATGCAATTATTTTTCCATCATAATTATCAGAGCTAGTGTCATCAGATGTATCATTTGTAACATTTATGGAAAATTCCATGCTATCTGAAGCAGTACCATCAGTAACTGATGCAGTTATTTCATAAACATTGTCAGAGTCAGCATCAGATGCATTTTCATAATCAGGCTCTTCTATAAATGAAACTATTCCAGACGAACTTCCAATTGAAAATAAATTTGCATCATCACCAGATATAGAAAAAGTTAACGTATCATTGTCAGCGTCGGATGCTGTAACAGTAAATGCAGATGATTGGTTTTCTTGAGCTTCATAACTTGATGTTGTATTCGTTATTTCTGGTGAATTATTATTATTTCCATATCCATTTCCGTATCCTGTATTAGAATTACTGGAGCTATCATTACCTCCACCGCCTCCACCTCCACATGAAGAAAGAATAAAGATAAATGTAATTAATATTATTTTTTTTAAGCCCATACAATACTCCATTTAATAGGAGATCTGGGCGTCTAGGTTATGTAAGATTATCAAATGCCTTTAACAATCAAGAATCAAGCAAAGCAGATCTAATTGTATTGCTTGATTAATTTTTTTGGAGAGGAGATAGTTATAATATTCTAATAGGGGAGAATATAAAACTATAAAAATGTAATACAAGCAATACTTGTAGTGAATACTATTTTATACAATTAATAATTGTCAAATTTATTATAAACGTTGATTCCATAGTATTTTTTAAGGTAAAAAATTGTAGTTTTACTACAATTATAGTATTTATTTATTTTCTTGTATGCCCATTACCATTTACGAGATATTTAAAACTTGTCAGCTGATCCACACCAACCGGCCCTCTAGCATGGAATTTCCCAGTTGCAATACCAATTTCCCCGCCAAGACCAAATTCACCACCATCTGCAAATTGTGTTGAGGTATTGTGCATTACTATCGCACTATCTAATTCTTTTTGAAATCTTGCAGCTCTGTTAAGGTCTTCGGTTAGAATTGATTCTGTATGACCAGATGAATAAAACTCTATGTGTTCAATAGCCTGATTAAAGCTATCAACTATCTTAATGCTTATTATTGGTAATAAGTATTCTGTTGACCAATCTTCCTCATTAGCTTCAACTATATTTTCATTTAATAATTTTACTTTATGGCAACCTCTTATTTCGCACGCTTGAGCATTTAATGCATTTATAAGTGATGGCAAAAATTCATTAGCAATATCTGAATGAACAAGAATTGTTTCTACGGCTCCGCATATGCCTGGTCGTCTCATTTTTGCATTGAGGCAAACGTCTAAAGATTTCTGTTTATCAGCTGATTTATCAACAAAAATGTGACATATACCTTCGAGATGAGCAAACACTGGAACTCGCGCCTCTTGCTCAACCATTTCCACTAAACTTCTACCACCCCTTGGAACTATTACATCAATCGAATGATTAATGCCATTTAACATTGTCTTAACAACTGATCTATCTGTATTCTTTATAATTTGTATAGCATGTTCATTCATGTCCGCATCTATTAGGCCCTTTACTAAAGAATTATGAATAGCAATACAACTATTAATGCTATCTGAACCACATCTTAATATAGATGCATTCCCAGCTTTTAGCGATAAAGCTCCAGCATCAGCAGTAACATTAGGCCTACTTTCATAAATTATGCCAATTACTCCCAGTGGTGTAGAAATTCTGGATATATGCAATCCATTTGGTCTTTGCCAAGATGCTAAAATTTTCCCAACAGGATCTTCGAAAGATGCTATTTCATTGAGAGTATTAGATATAGAAACTATTCTTTCTTTATTTAACTCCAAACGATCAATGAATGATTCTGATAAGTTTTTTGATTTACTATTTTCAACATCTAATTTGTTTGCTTCTAAGATAATTTTTTTATCGGCAAGCACGTTTTTAGACATTGCTCTAAGCGCATTGTTTTTTTGTTCAGTTGATGTTTTTGCCAAAATTTTTGACGCTTCTTTTGCATTAATACCTATTTGATCAATGTTATCTATCATCATTATTTAGCCATAAATTTTGTTGATTTTGTTTTTTTGTTATTCAGACTTTTAATTGGGTTTTCTTTTAAACCTGAAGTGATAATAACTGAACATTTTGCTTTCATACATATTTCTGCAGCTTTAATTTTAGAAATCATTCCGCCTTTACCAAGTTTTGATGCAGTACCAGCCATATCTTTAACTTTATTGGTAATGGATCTTACTTCTTTTACCAAATCATCAGTCTTATCATTTTTTGGCGGCTCCTTATATAAACCATCTACATTGGATAATAGAATTAAATGATCTGCTTTAATTAATTTTGCAATTTGTGCAGCCAGAATATCATTATCACCAAACTTGATCTCGTCGGTAGAAGTTGTATCGTTCTCATTAATTACTGGAACACAATTAAAATTCAATAAATTTTCCAATGTAGCCATAGCATTTTTAGATGATTTTTTATTTTTTATATCAGAAGGTGATAAAAGAATCTGTGCTACTTGTTTTTTATATTTTTTAAATTCATTTTTCCATGCTGTCATTAATTCAATTTGACCTCTTGCCGCAACAGCCTGTGATTCATTTAAGGTTAAATCATGTTTTAAATCTAATTTACCTCGTCCAAGAGAAATTGCACCAGATGAAACAACTATCACTTCTTTTTTGGAATTTAATAACCAGATAATATCCTTAACTACATTTTTTAATACCGATTTGTTAACACCGCCATTTTTATTAGTTAGAAGAGATGAACCAAGCTTTATTACAATTTTTTTACTTTTTTTCATGCTATTTATTTTTGTAAAACATGATTATAGGTATGCTCAAAACATTAACAAGTATTTAAATATATAAAACTTATGACAATAAATTAGATTAATGGTGCCCCATGCCTGAGTCGAACAGGCACTCCCGAAGGAACGCGATTTTGAATCGCGCGCGTCTACCAATTCCGCCAATAGGGCACGGTTTGCATTGTAGCTAAGTATGAACTAATTTAAAATCAGCATCTCATGAAAACCTCAGATTTTAATTATCATTTGCCTGAAGAGTTAATTGCTAATTATCCAATAGAAAAAAGAAGTCTTAGTAGATTGCTAGTCTTTCAAGATACTATCAAGCATGAGTATTTCAAAGATATTTATAAATATTTTGAGAAAGGGGATTTATTAGTTGTCAATAACACCTCTGTTATACCTGCAAGAATATTTGGCCACAAAGAATCGGGCGGTTCTGTTGAAGTAATGCTTGAACGAATTATGGAAGATAACAAAGCACTGGTTCAAATTCGTTCTGGCAGAAGCCCAAAAATTGGTTCGTATCTGTATTTAGAATCCTTCAAGGTACAGTGCATTGATAGAAAAGATAATTTTTTTATTATCCAGTTTGATAAAGCTCCCTTAGAGGTATTTAATCAAATAGGCCATGTGCCACTGCCTCCGTATATAAAAAGAGAAGATGAGCAATTAGATAAAGATAGATATGCCACAGTGTATGAAGATAAAAAGTTGCAAGAATCTGTCGCAGCACCGACAGCAGGCTTGCACTTTGATGAAGAGCTACTAGATTCTATAAAAAAACTTGGTGTAAATTTTGCAACTATAAATTTAAGTGTTGGAGCTGGCACCTTTCAACCTGTAAAAGTTGAAAATATCAAAGATCACGATATTCATGAAGAGTATCTTGAAGTGCAAAAAAATGTTGTAGAGTTAGTCAATCAAACAAAAAAATCTGGTAAGAAAGTTTTTGCTGTGGGAACAACTGCAACAAGGGCTCTCGAAACAGCCTTTACGTATGGCGATGAAAATGGTTATGCAGGATATACAAAGTTATTTATATATCCTGGTTTTAAGTTTAAGGCAGTTGATAGACTGATAACAAATTTTCATCTTCCTCAATCATCGTTATTGATGCTTGTGTCAGCCTTCATTGGATATGACAATATGAAGCATATATATAAAACAGCAGTTGATAAAAAATATAGATTTTTATCTTACGGTGATGCAATGTTATTAAAAAAAAATGAAATTTAGTATTAAAAATACATCTGACTTTGCTAGAAGAGCAGAACTGCAATTCGACAGAGGCGCCATTCAAACACCAGCATTTATGCCGGTAGGAACTAACGGTACAGTGAAAGGATTGACTGTTGAAGATCTGAAATCTACTGGTTCAGAGATTATCCTTGGAAATACTTATCATTTGATGCTAAGACCAGGAGATGAAGCAATTAGAGACCTTGGAGGATTACACAAATTTTCTAATTGGAACAGACCCATCCTTACAGATTCAGGTGGCTTTCAAGTATGGAGTCTTGGCGATTTGGTAAAAATAACTGAAGAAGGAGTGAAATTCAGCTCTCCTTACGATGGTAAAAAAATATTTATGACTCCTGAAGACTCTATTCAGATTCAAGAAAATCTTGGATCAGATATTGTGATGGCTTTTGATGAATGTACTGATTACCCATCTACTTATGATCAGGCAAAAAAATCTATGGAACTATCTATGCGATGGGCAAAGAGATGCAAAGATGCTCATATATCAGAATCAGCGCTATTTGGTATTGTTCAGGGTGGTATATTTGAAGATTTAAGAGAGCAATCATTAAATGCTTTATTAGAGATTAATTTTGACGGTATTGCTTTGGGTGGCTTAAGCGTTGGAGAATCAAAGGAAGAAAAAACAAAAATCTTATCTTTTATGGCTGATAAGCTTCCCAAAGATAAGCCTAGATATCTAATGGGAGTTGGCAAACCAGAGGATATTGTCGAGGCCGTAAGATATGGAATAGATATGTTTGATTGTGTCCTACCAACAAGAAATGCTAGAAATGGCCAACTAATAACATCAACAGGAGTTGTTAACATAAGAAATGCGCCATATAAGATGAGCGAAGATCCAGTAGATAAAAATTGTGATTGCAAGGTTTGTAAAAATTACTCTCGAGCATACTTGAATCATCTTGACAGAACTAATGAAATGCTTGGAAGCATGCTGTCCAGTTATCACAACATTTATTACTATCAATCACTTATGAGAGGCATAAGAGAGTCAATTAATGATAATAAATTCGCGAACTTCTTAAAAGACTTCTATAATATTCGAAATTTAAAAATGCCCGATGGGCCAATATAGGACTTATTATGGATCCAGCTCAACCTTCATTATGGCCAACATTCATTATTTTTGGCGGTTTATTCTTATTTATGTATTTAATGATCATAAGACCACAAAATAAAAGGAATGCACAAATAAAAGATATGTTATCAAAACTCGAAAAAGGTTCAGAGGTTATAGCTGCAAGCGGAATACTTGGTAAGGTAAAAGATATAAGCGGGCAATATGTAACAATCGAAATTAATGAGAACAATGTTATAAAATTGCAAAAATCAGCTATTGCAAATATTTTGCCAAAAGGCACAATCGACTCAATAAAATAACCTACTGTGAATAGGTTTTCTTTATCTCAGTATTTTCTAATAATTACAATATTAGTATTGGGATTTACCTATGCATTACCTAATTTATATCCAACACAGCCATCTATTCAAATTGCTAATACTGATACAGGAAAGTCTGCCGATCAATCATTATTGAATGAAATTCAAAATATTCTTGATCAAAGAAATGTTGAGTATGATGAAATCTTTTTAAGGGATAATAAAATTGTTTTAAAGTTTGTAAATATTGATCAGCAGCTCGAATCAAAAACGATTTTACAAAATAGACTTCTCGATAGAGTAATAATTGCTTTAAACCTTGAACCAACGACACCTGATTGGCTTAAAGAATTGGGAGGCAAGCCACTGAAACTTGGTTTAGATTTGTCTGGAGGTGTCCATTTTCTTCTTGAGGTTGATATCGATACTGCTCAACAAGGTAGGCTAGAGTTATTATTAGATTCTTATAGAAAAACTTTCAAAGAAGAGAGGCTTGCGGTCAGCAGTTCATCAATTAAAGACTTAAAACTACATTTTACCTTTCAAGATCGTGAAAGTTATAACAAAGCCCTAGCAAAATACAAATCAGATAGTCCAGGAATAAATGGACTACAGTATGTAATTACAGAAAGACCATCTTCTAATACATTATTATTGGAATACTCTGATATCGCTCTGAGAGAAATTAGAGATTATGCTGTTGGACAAAATTTAGTTACTTTGCGTAACAGAGTTAATGAACTTGGTGTTTCTGAGCCAATCGTTCAGAGACAGGGCGCAAATCGAATTGTTGTTCAGCTTCCAGGCGTTCAAGACCCTACAGCTGCAAAAAAAATTATTGGTAAGACAGCAAACTTAGAGTTTCGACTTGAAGCTAATTCAAGAACATCACCGTTAAGAAAAGAAGAATTTAGTTTTAAAGATAATGATTATGCAACTGCTTATCTAGAAAGAGCTGTTGTTGTGACTGGTGATAGAGTTACAAATGCGAACACTGGGTTTGATGAAAGTGGCTTATCGCAAGTGAATATTACACTTGACATGCAAGGCGGTAGGGCAATGCAAAAAGCAACGTCAGGAAATATTGGAAGAAGACTGGCTGTTTTATTTGTTGAACAAAAAAGTAAATCTGAGCTTATAACTGATGCAAATGGTAACAGTCTAATTGAACAAACATCTTATATCGAAAAGAAAATTATTAGTCTTGCTACTATCCAGGCAGTTCTTGGAACTAGCTTCAGAATTACAGGAGTGGGTTCACCGCAAGAAGCAAGTGAGCTAGCTTTACTATTAAGAGCTGGTGCTCTTGCAGCACCAATGAAATTTGTTGAAGAAAGAACCGTAGGACCAAGCCTTGGTAAAGAAAATATAGAGTTAGGGATGAAATCTATTGTTATTGGTTTAACTCTTGTAGTCCTTTTTATGGCTTTTTATTATCGAGTATTCGGCTTAGCAGCCAACGTCTCACTTTTTATTAATCTAGTTTTAATAACTGGCATCATGTCACTTCTTGGTGCCACTTTAACTTTGCCTGGTATTGCGGGTATTGTCTTAACCGTGGGTATGGCAGTTGATGCTAATGTTTTAATTTTTGCAAGAATTAGAGAGGAGCTTAAAGAGAAAGATCCTCAATCAGCTATAAGAGATGGTTTTTCCAGAGCTTTTATTACAATTCTTGATGCAAATATTACAACTTTAATTGCTGCGCTTATTTTATATGTTATTGGTACAGGCCCAGTTAAAGGCTTTGCGATAACTCTTTCAATTGGAATTATTACCTCTATGTTTACAGCAATTATGTGTACTAGAGCTATAGTAAATCTTGTATATGGCAATAAAAACATTAAGGAATTAAAAATATAATGAATTTTAAATTTCAATTTATGAAATATAGAAAGTTTGCTGGGATGGCATCGCTCATTATTTTTTTAGCTTCAGTGCTTTCACTCTCTTTTCGTGGCCTTAGTTTGGGACTAGATTTTAGTGGTGGAACGTTGGTCGAAATAACCTATGACAATCCTGTAAATTTAGAATCAATAAGAGATACTCTGGTTGCAAACGGATTTGAAGACTCTCAGGTGGTTAACTTTGGAACAAATTTAGATGTACTTATTAAAGTCGCTGATCAAAACGGCAATAGTTCTATCGGCGACTCTGTTTATAGGTTACTTACTGATAATGGCTTTGTTGGAGAGCTAAAAAGAGTTGAATTTGTTGGACCTCAAGTTGGAGCTGAATTAAGAGATCAAGGCGGTCTTGGAATGTTAGTAGCCTTATTTATGATATTGATGTATGTTGCGTTCAGATTTCAGTATAAATTTGCTTTAGGTGCTGTTACTGCATTAGGCCATGATGTTGTAATTATATTAGGTTTATTTTCTATCTTTGCATGGGATTTTGATCTAACTGTATTAGCAGCACTTTTAGCTGTAATTGGTTACTCCTTAAATGACACTATTGTTGTTTCAGACAGAATTAGAGAAAACTTTAGAACTCAGAGAGAAATGGAACCTCAAGCAATGATTGACTTATCTCTCAATCAAACTCTAGGAAGAACAATTGTTACATCATTAACAACCTTACTAGTCTTATTTGCATTATTTATCTTTGGTGGAGAAATGATAAAAGGCTTTAGTCTTGCGTTAATACTTGGTGTACTAGTTGGTACATATTCATCAATATATGTGGTTGCTAATATGCTAATGTCACTTGCATTAATTCAAGATGATTTAGCTATACCTGAACCTGAAGGCGCAGATTTTGATGAGCTACCCTAAAGGCTAAAATAAGGCTTTACTGATTTTAGTATTGATTTATAAACTTTTGGTGAAGAGCAAATAAAATGATCACTATCTAAATATTTAGGGTCCCCACTAAAGTTACTTATTAGCGCTCCAGACTCCTGCGAAATAAGTAGACCTGCTGCTACATCCCAAAGTTTTATTCCATACGCCCAGGTAGCATCGATTCTTCCTGATGATATATAAGCAAGATCTAATGCAATGGAACCAGAAGCCCTTATAGATAAATCTTGATTAACAATTTCTTTATAGGTTTTATCAAAATCATATTTGTAATCTTTTTTATTATCATTATTTTTAAAAAATGAAACGATAGAGTCAGATAAACCTTGTTGCTTACTCACTCTTATTTTCCCATTATTTAAAGTCGCACCAGAGCCCTTAGAAGCACAAAATTCTTCTCTTCTAATTGGATCAATAATAACTGCTGTAGTTGGAACTT
>ERZ802830.3651-NODE-3651-length-12881-cov-5.99439_pt1 | contig 12881 bp, 28 predicted proteins | sample MGYA00345654_ERZ802830 | MGnify/ENA primary metagenome ERZ802830 (study PRJEB30503, sample SAMEA104212375) | marine metagenome | biome: Westerlies Biome; feature: [SRF] surface water layer (ENVO:00010504) within the epipelagic zone...; material: water... | reverse complement strand
GGCGCAACGTCTGGTTCATTTACTCCATTAGTTCGAGCAAAGGAAATTCTGCTTTCTCCGGGTTGTGTTTGCTCTGCCATCGGATATATTGTTTCATCATCGTAGAAATATACAGGTTCCATTTTGTCGTAATAAACAGGAATGTTTACACATGATTGTCTATATTCGTCTTTGTGTATTACTTTTAGATAAAACTTATCTTGGTATAGTTCATCAGTGTATTTAGGTATAGATCCATCATGTAATTGTATAATATAATCTTTAGGTTTCTCTCCTAATACATTTTCTATGTCTAGTAATAAGTGCTGATAGTATGCAGTAAAAAAATCTAAACTCACATAATTACGTTTTCCCCATTCAAAGTCTCCGGCAAAAACTAATTGTTCGGCCCATGCCGCACGTAAACTTTCGATGTTTATGCTCACATCTAGGAGTTCTGCTAAATTATTTTTCATACCACGACATTCCTATAAACATTCTGAGTGGGCATTCTTTAACTATAGGAGTCATCCAATGTGGATGATGACGATTCCATATAATAAAACTATTTGGATCTGGATTTTGTATGGTTGTTTCAGTACCGTCCATTGATTCTACCTTAAACAGTCCTCCCCAATCATTGTCCCATTTAGGATGAGTAAAAATCATTGATGTAAAACAATTTTCAAACGTTGCATTATGTATTGTTCCATCACTGTGTCTGTGCATTTGTGTTTTAGTATCGCCATATTGAAACCATACATTGCTAAGTTTAATATTTTTCCAGCCTTTATCAATCAAATAGTTTTTAACTTGTAACAATACTTTTTCAATGTCTGGTCCAAAGAACTCAACAGTTTCTTTCATTACATCGTCACCGTTACACCAAAATCTAAATCGCATTGCTTCTTGTACTGCTTCATCTTTGTTGTAAATACCAATAGAAGGATTTGTTTCGTCTAAAGAAATATCCATAGTGGATAATTCTGGCTTAGATAATTTATATAGATATTCAGATTTCTTTGATAATAAATCAAACAAGTTATCGTCTAAGAATTTTTCTTCACTAAAGATCATAAAATTCTCCTCTTCCTTGTTGCGCCTCTATTGAACTCCATCCAGTTCCAAAGAATGATCTTTTAAAGTTAGGTATATCTACTGTGACTTTTTGTACAGCATGCCATTCATCTCTGCTCCATATTAACATTCTGTTAGGTTTGGGTTTGATAACATGAGTTAAATTTCTTAATCCAGTTGCCGCTAATCTTACTTGTGTAGCATTAATATCTGCCCCTTCAAATACAGGCTCCCCTACTATAAACTCTCCTCCCCAACCTTCTTGCCAATCACTAGTGTAAAGAATAGAAGTATAAGTGTTTGCTTGATCACTTTTACGTAAGCCTTGGTCTTGATGTACTGGTATAGTCATAGTATCAATAATATACTGATACCATATCGACCAGTTCTTTAACTCTTTTATACCTAAGTCTTCCATAGTTGTAATCATTTTCTCTATTGCTGGACGACACTCATGCCCGAAAAAGTTTAATGCTTCTTCCCAGTCACCGGAGTGATCATGGTGTGTAACTCTTAGTGGTTCATCACTGTTTTCTACTAGACTACTTGTATCACCTCTAAAACCACTCTGCACTCTTTTCGCCAATGCATCAAATTGATCTTGTGGTAAAAAGTTATCTACATAATAGATCATTCTATTTCCGTAAAATGAAATCGTTGATAAGGATTTTGATTGTGTTCTTTTCCTTCTATAGAACTCCAACTGCTTCCCATAAATGATCTTACATAGTCAGGATCATTAACAGTTAATGCATTAACCATATGCCATTCGTCTCTACTCCATATAGTCATACGATTTGGCTTGGGCTCAATAACATGACTAAAGTCAGTTAATGATTTTACATTGCCACCTGGTCTATCAAAGACAGGTTTGCCGACAACAAACTCTCCTCCCCAGTTAGGCTTCCAATCACTTGTGTAGATAACAGCACTGTATGTGTCTTTAGGTTCACTCTTTCTTACTGCTTGATCTCTATGTACAGGAAGAGACATTGTATCAACTGAATATTGAAACCAAGATGACCAATTCATTAATTCTTTTATGCCTAATGATTTCATTGTTTCTTCCATTTTTTCTAAAACAGGAATGCATTCTAATGCATGTGGAATACAATAATCCATCCAGTTACCTGATCGTGCTATGGGTTGAAGAATAAATTTGTCTGGTTCTTGTCTAAAGTCATAGTTAGTAAATAACTCTCTAGGTTTGATGGGCTCGTACTTTGCTTCTACTTTTTTCTTTAGGGCTAAAAATTGATCTTCTGGTAAGAAGTCATCTACATAATGTATCATTTAACACCTATTTTCATAAATCTTTCATACTCAGTCTCTGGATCTTTCAGTTCAACTTCGTCTAAGAAATATGTTTTTCTAAGTGGGTATTGTTTATCAAATTCTTCTAGTGTTCCATGTCTTCCTTGCATTGCAACAAGTGTGCCTTTAGGAATATTGTTTAACCAATCATCTCCATCGATATCATTAGTTGATGTATTGATGACTAGTCCAGGTTGTTCGAGTTGTCTATAGTCTAATGTGTTGACATCTTTGTTCATATGCTCTACTTTATCAGATATGCCAAGTTTATCTAACAGTTTTTCTCCTGTTGTCAATGTCTCTTTGTCTATGTCAACATTAATTAACTTGTCGAATCCTAGTTTGTTGGCAACTAAGAACAATCCCATGTTGCTATACCAACTACCTAAGTTATAGATAGTATCTAGTTTTTTGAGTTGTGCTTTCTCTAGTATTTTCTGTACTTCATCTAGTAACCAAACTTTGCTGTACTGTAGATCAGGAGTAAAACTCCCCTGCAATGTATTAGGACTTGCTTCATCTATATCATCTTTGTCTAAGTAGATGTCTTCTAATGCTTTAATTGTTGGACCCTCATCAAATGGGTCATGCTTGATGCCTATACCTCCTTTATCGTTCCAAGGTATCGTATTCTTGCCAAAATCATCGATTAGAACGTTCGGACGACCTTCACTATCAGTTGCATACTTAGACTTGTCCGATGCGAATATGGCGCTCTCAGACGCTCCTACGTGGTGTTGATCTAGCCATTCTTTCTTGCCCATGATGCTGGCCTGATGCTCATATCTAAGCGGAGCAGAGAGTATTGTATAGGGTATATCATGCTCTTGTAACCAGTCAATCACTCTTAGGCCGCCCCTGAGGGTCGGTAAATCACGGAAAAAGCGGTATACTTTCTCTGGTCCTTGTGATGCTAGTTCTTTGATAGATTCTTCTGGGTCTTCTATGTCTTTGTATGAGTCTACTCCAGCAAACCTCGACCATGAGTCAAAAAAGTCCGCTTGTACTCCGTCCATATCTAAATATAGATGAGGCTTATGTTTATTCTCAGTTAGAAATTCTTGTCCTTTCATTCTTTAGTACCCAATCATCAGCATACAATTCTGCTTTGGATTCGGTGCCAAATATAGTTTGATGTACATTGCTACCGTCTTCAAAACACTCAACGAGCCAAGCAGACTTACTTTTATATACTTCTGCCTTTCTGTTTTCATTTTCAAATGTATGATATTTTTCTTTATTACTCATATTTATTAAAATCCTCCGGTTATTTGTTGAAATACATTTATATAATGTTCTTCGCCATCAGCAATATTCTTTAGCCAATCTGTGTCTGCACCTTCGTTTGCTTGATCACTTACATACTTAAAACATCTAAAGTCTACTTGTTGATTCATACATGCTTTAGCAATTGCATATGCTTCCATGTCAACAACATGTGCTGGATCTTCTAAGTCAGGATCTGTTACAAAGTTATCTCCAGTCGAACATGTGTTACCAACACCGAATGATATTATCTTTGGATCAGTTGGTAACATGATTTCAATTGATTCAGGACATTTGCCTTTATCACGTTCAACGAAATTTTTCATTTCATGTATACCTTGGATCATTCTAATACCACCAGCAGTCCCAAAGTTCCAGACTGTTCTAGGTTGATATCTTTCAATTAATTTTCCTGCTGTTAAAGCCGCATTGACTTTCCCAACTCCTGTAAAAAATACATTTTCCCACTTAGCCATTTTAGGTGCTTCGTGTTCTAATGCCATTAATATTATATCTTTCATCATATTACCAATTATGTATATTCCCTGCTATTATAAAGAAACATGTAATAAAATTAACTCCGACGATTACAGTTCTAATCATTGCGATCTTATCTGCTTCAACATCATTGGCACCTTCTTTTTCTCCAATTGCTTTAGCCCACAATCTCCATAAGTTTTTCATTACACACCTTCAAACTCTATTAAAGTTCTTACATTATATCCTTGCTCTTTGATTAATTCACTGCCTTTTAATTCAGGCAAGTCTATAACTGCTAGAATTAAAATATTCTCTTTAGGTATATTCCAATTCTCATGTATTAAATCAGCACATGCTATCGCAGTTCCACCTGTAGCAACTAAATCATCTACTATCACAACGTTGCCCATGATCGGAGATATTTCTTGCAAGTGTATTGATGTTTTACCATATTCTAATTTAAATCCTTTCCCAACTGTTCTGTTAGGTAACTTTCCTGGCTTACGTGCCATTACAAACGGTACGTCTAAGTCAAATGCTAGAGGAGCACCAAAGACAAAGCCTCTACTTTCTACTCCTATAATCGTATTACATTTAAATTTCATGCATTCACTTGTTAGTTGTATGATCGATTCTTTAAATGCTTTTGGATCTTCTAACAATCCAGTAATATCTCTAAACTCTATGCCCGGAATAGGAAAGTCATATACGGTTCTTATTGAGTCTTTCATATAACTAAACTTCTAATTAATGTATTAATAAAAAGACACAAGCCGATTCCGTTTAATAACATTAATGCTCTATCTTTCCATAGTATGCCTACAATCATCCACCCAGTAACACCGATTATGCTTAAGATTAAATCATACATTTGAAAGCCTTCGATGCCTCTGATACTCATGCTACTTAAAATAAATGCACTAGCAATCCATTTGATATACCAACTAGCATCATACTTTGGCGTTGCTGATTTGTAAATTCTTTTAGAATTTTTTAATTCTTCTTTTGAAAACTTTTGTTCTTTCATGTTTTTAAACCTAAACTTTCTTTGATTAAATCATCTTCTTTGATAAAGACTCCGTCTCTCATCATTCCTTTACGGTCTTTGATATCTTCCCATGCTGTCTTTATACATTCAGTGAGTGATATATCATTACGTTCAGCAATATTAATAAGAACAACAATCATGTCGCCAATGTCATCTTTGATGTCTTTGCCTTTACATATATTGTCTGACAGTTCTCCTGCTTCTTGTATCAACTTAGCAAATTGTGTTTTATCATCACTACCATCGATCAAGTTTCTGTCATGGTGCCATTGCTTGATTCTGTTAACATCTTCAATCATGGCTTGTGTTTCTCTACTTTTCATCTTTGTCTTCCTTAAGTTTTGTATACCATTCATGCGAACAATAAGCATCACAGAACGCCGCTGTTTTTTCAGCATTATGATATCTTACATCAAATGGATCTATATTCCTAGAGCAAACGGAACATTTTAATTCGTTCATAGAGGCACTTTACCAGTGTTATATTGAGTTACATTAACACCACTAGATTTTAAAAATTCAACACCAGTCGTGTCTCTATACGCATTACGATAATAAAGAGTTTCGATGCCTGATTGATAGATAAGTTTTGCACAATCTAAACAAGGAGCATGTGTACAAAAAAGAGTTGCATCTTTTGATGATTCTGGACTTTGTGCTACTTTGGCAATAGCATTTGTTTCTGCATGAAGTACTTCTGGTTTTGTCACACCTTCTTTAGTTTCACAGACATTATCCCAGTCTGTTGGCATGCCATTATAACCTGTTCCTATAACACGATTACCTTTTACGATTAATGCACCTACTTGAAGTCTAGTTGCAGAACTTAATGATGCAGTTAATTCTGCCATTTCCATAAAGTAATTTATGAATTTCTTTTTCAATTTGCGGCAAGCCTCGTTTTTGTAAATTGTTTTGCTACATCAAACATACTAATATAGATTAATGTTCCTGTAAGATATTGAAGGTCCCATAACAATGCTGGAACAGAAAATGGAGGATAAGTAAGTCCCATGTTAACAAGAACATGCCAAGTTATAAACCCTGCGAATGTTGCAACGTACTTGTCTAGTTTAGTTGCTAAGAATGTGTTGAATAGTAGACAACCATACACCATTGGGAACATCATGCTTGACATATAAACGTCAGTAATAAACATTATAGATGCTGGTAATAAGTATCCTAAGTATTTGTTTGAAGTAATAGACGGCATTAATAATGCGAGAGCAAAGAAAGGTGTCCAAATAGGATCAAGTCCGACCAGTCTGCTTATAACTAGAACTGATGCTAATATAATTAATTGTTTCATTTGATTGTTACCTCTGCTTCTGTTTCTATTACTACTCTTGCTCCGCAAGGTAGAAGTGGTTTATCATTACCACCGTATACTATTTTACTTGGTCCATGTATTTCTACTTCATGACCATATGTGTTTTTTCTGCCTTCTTTAACTGTGATGACTGCTTCGTTTGTCCCATGCTTTTTGTTTGCTCTAATCTTGTGCATGTTTACGTGGATAAACTTTTTACTCATTCTATCTCCAACAATGGTATCTTTTCACCAATTGGTCTGTTCTGCCATTCAGCATAATCATCGGGAGGATCTTTCTTATCTGTGATAACACTATCTTCCCATTTCTCTGCTAAACGTCCATTGAGTTCTACCCAAAACTCCATATCTTTTCCTGTCTTTTCAACTATCTTCTTTTCTGTGTCAGCAAAAATAGCATTTTCAGGACATTCTGGAATGCATACCCCACAGTCAATACATTCATCTGGATTGATTGTAAGGAAATTAGGTCCTTCATAAAAACAATCTACTGGACATACTATGACACAATCTGTGTGTTTACATTTTATACATGCTTCCGTTACAACGTGTGTCAACCAACTCTCCTAAAGTATACGTATATTTATTGTTTTATTCAGAAGTCAATTCTTTTACTTTACCATTTACAAACCACATTGCTTTGTCTTTGGCTTTAACTAAAACTGTATCAAACTTATCTTTGCAACGTTCTGCTAGTTCTTCATATGAAGACCCTTGACATATAAATTCTTCTGTATCTTTATTATATAATAGATAATCAGTATCATCATGCTTTTCAACATAACAGATAGGCAAACGTGCCTTCACTTCAGTGATTATCTTTTCATCTATTCGTGCTTCTTCGGCATCGACTTCTTTAATAATTAATTTAATTGTTTGAGCATCTTTCCAATGACGATATAAAGTTGATGCTTGCCAGCCTATAAACAACAGCATTAATATTTCTAATTCACTTAGTACCATATAAAAACTCCTTGTGATGTATCCAATCACTATTACTATTTAGAAAACCCCAATCCCTTGTTTGTTTTCCCATAAAAAACAACGTGGTGACAGGCTTCTCATTATCTAATTCTAACCAATGAAACTCCTGAGCACCACGTCTAATAACACTCCCAGGACCTTTCCAAGTCCTCCCCTTGAGAGTGTTCTCCCAATAACCACCTCTTAGAATTATAGTCATGTACGACCATGGGTGATCATGTAAGAAAGGTTCGTCACTTTTAACTATCTTGTGCAATGTAACATTGAAAGGGAAGTTTGCTCTATCTTTAAGAAATAGATAGTAACGATGCATATAGTCTGCACCTGTCATGCGATCAGATATTAGTCTGTATCGATTTAGGCTAGACATTAAACTGTGAAATAAATTCATATAAGTTACCGGGGAAAGTAAAAGTGGGGAGATTTTGCTTGTCTCTAAGAGCCCTAGCAAGGCTCTCCCCGAACCTGATTCCTAAGAGTTTAGGACGCTTTTGAAGCGGCTAATGCTCTGTAACCTGCGGCTACAACTGCTTTAGTTGGTGTACCTAAACGATATCTTGTAACACCTGTTTTTGTAGGGTTAGCATAGATAGCATATCCACCACGTAAACGAAGGTCGCTTACTGTAGCAGTAGGGTTGCCAATGCCGAATCTTGCGGCGATTTGCTTTGCTGTTAGTTCTTCACCGTTCTGTAGAGCGGCTAAGAATTTTGCAGACTTTGATACTACCGTAGTAGTTGCTTTTGCATTTGTCATATATTTTCCTCTTAGATTATATGCCATTGAATAATTATTACTCAATGTATTACTATAATACAACAATACAGGATTGTATGCAATGTAAATGGGTAAACACGAAACCTATCGTGTTTAGGAGATCCTATATACATTTGTCGTATCACGTAATTCTTTTGTAATTAAGATCCTATTAAGACCTCAACTAAATTCATTAAAACTGATGTGCCTGTAATAGCACTACCAATCATTATTGCTTTGTCATTCCAGCAGTGACCTACATAGATCCATGCTATTGCTGAAATGGCATATGCAACTTGTCCTTCTGTGCTGAATCCAGCACTCATAATAAAGACTCCAATAACTGCAAAGATAGTTGCTATCCATTTAACATAACTATCAACAGTTCCTGTTGGAGTTGCCGGTTTTAAATCATCTACTTCAAGTTGGAGTTCTTCCATTTCTTGTTTTAGACGTTTCCGTTCTGCATTTAACTCCATGGCAAGTTTAGCACCCTTACCCATTGTAGAGTTTTTGTATTGATCTTTGACTTCCTGACTTAGTTTTGCTTCCATCTTGTCAGCATCAAATTGTTCTTTTTCGTTATTCGGCGTCATTTAAAAAATATCCGTCTTCTATTTGTTTAACCATATCTACTGTCGATGAAAAGCATGTTGGGCAAAAACATACAGGGAGAATACCGAATGTACCTTCGATACCTCCCTCTGATTCAGTGTAGATGCAATCGCAAATGCTACACCTATGCCCTCTCTCCCCTGTCATCTATAAGTTCCGACAGTCTTTGGACCTTTAGATAGAAATTCTAATCCTCCCATAGACCCTACATATTGATCAAATTTATCTTGGTACTGCAAATTTACTTTAACAGTATTCATTATAACAGAAAGATATCTGCCTGGTTGAAAGTTATCAACATCAGCGGTTATTGATTTACCGTTGTCTGTGCATTCAACTAATACTTCTTGGGCATATACTTCTTTCATGTTATCTCCTTATGCGATATCTTTTACTTTTTCGTTACTTACATCATCAATGTAATGAATAGGAATTTGTTTTTCAGTAGAATTATATAAACCTATAAAAAACATTCCTAAAACTACAGTCGCCAACATTAGAACTTGAATTACTGACATTACAGCAACCGCTTTCATTGGGTGTGCTTCGTCTATTGACCCTAATTGTTCTGCTTGTTGGTTTTTTATTTTTGAATATTCTGTCATTATCTTCTCATTCTTGCAATATCTTTTGCTTGATTTGTACCTTTCATAACTGGAACAGCATTTGACTTGTGCATTGTAGCAATGCCTGTAATAAGATCACCTGTATATTTCTGAGGCTCTTGCTTAGTACCAGAGTCTCGACCTTTCATAAAGGAACCGTCTTTCATGCCCTCTTCCATAGCAGAAGGATATTTCTGTTTGTGTTCTGCATCAAGTCTAGTACGCCAGTTTTCTGTAGGCTTGTGAGGCTTGAATGTAGAACGATCACGTGGGTCAGGACGTTTCTTAAGACCATATGAATAATCGATGTATTCTTCTAGTGTGGCGTAACGGAACTGATGCATATGATTGCGTTTCATAGTTCTGTTATGCTCACGCCATCTTAGTTCTAGTTCTTTGAGTTTACCCTTAGTCAATTTTAACTTGCGTTTGCGAGTATTGAGTGATGATAAACGGACATCTAAATGCATAGTCATAAGATAATTATACTCCCTCAGTCATTAAAAGCAAATAAATTGGGTTAAGCGGCCTGAAGTTCTTTGATATGTTTACAGTTACCACGGAATGTGTAACCTGGGCATGTACAAGTTTGCTTGTCTGTATCAATTTGATACTCGTTTCCTTTTGAACCTTTTACAGTAATGACATTAAAAGCAGGTGTACTGTCGCCTTCATACTGATCAATCTTAACAAATGTACGACCTCTTTTGTCAAAGCCTGTGCTGGGCTTTTTTAAGACTAGCAAGTCTGCTTCTAAGTTGGGTTGATATGCAATTAGTTTACCATTTTCCATATGATAAATGCCGTTGTTGACTTTGTAGTCTCCCCAATCAGTTGTTTCTTGCATTACTTCTATCATAACAAATCTCCTAAATATGCGTATATTATACTACCATTGACATCAGATGTCAACCGATTTTTTGTAAATATTTGTCTGGATCGTGGTCTAAATTAGCCTTAGATATTTCACTATAAGACATTTTGAATGGAGTATATCTATCAATTAATTTCTTTACATCTTTCATTGGGTGTCCTATGATCTTATCATCGACTAGTTGTTCCAATTCTTGAGGTGTTTTATTATGCTCAGGATCTAACCATTCTTGTCTATGCTTACCATTTCTTATTTGGATATATGGAAGCCATGTATTTTTAATATGTGTTTCCAATGCATCAATATCAGTTTTAGGACCATAGTAAAGTTGATAAAACTGTTGTGGAACTCCACCGCTATGCTCTGAATAATCATGTAATCGTTTTGTCGGAGTAGTTGCAACACCAAACCCTAGAATACCCACAGTGTGATCTATGATATAAAGAAATCTAGTACTATGCTGAGTTTTTTCCATCTTTAATTACCTTGTTGATTTTCTTTAAAATACTAGGACTAATATAATCATATAAATCTTTGCCATTGTCTTTGTGAGACAACACAGTATCTGGAACATTAAATGTGCCACCTAACTTTACATAGATTTTTAACACAACATTCAAAACAGCAGTATCATGCACAGATTTAGTTGCTCCAAACACATCTTTAGAATAAGCCGCATATGCATCACTAACTACTGTTCTTAATTGAGCAGGGTTAGTAAAAAATGTTTTAATGATTGCATTTAAGTTATGTAAGAATTCAACATATTCTTTAGAGTCAACAGGAACTGTTGCTTTTTGAAATAGTATTTTGTTAAAACTAAACTCGGCTGAATCTACAACTTCTGTTTTCCAAAATGTGTTGTGATTGTTTACAATAAACTTTAAACATTCGGGCTTAATAGTTTTGATTGCGTTCAAGTGAGTCAAAGTACCCGGGATACCTGAGTTCTGTTGATCATCTGCTTTGATAGGATATACATCTGCCTCTTCACATATTGCTTGTTTATCGGCTGATAATGCATACTCAGTCTTATTGTTATTATCTAAACGATAACTCAATACACGTTGTTTGTGGTTGTCGTATTCGTCTATTTTCTTCTTGCCGACACCATTAATGAATGCAAAATGTTCACGTGCAAATGATCTATCATCAGTTTCAACATAGAGAACATCAACTTCAAAGTCGTCCCAATCTTCATGTTCAACTTCATCAATCAAATCTGCTTGTGCAAGTTTGGCTAGAGTCACTACAGTATGTTGACCGTCAGTGCAATGATATATTTCTTCATTAGGCTCTTTGACTGCAAAGATTGGATTGACTCGTCTCGGGTCAAAGCCTTTTAAAATATTAGTGATATGCATCGTATCCATTTCACGTTGGATATCTTCATCAATTAAAATGTTTTTAATTGGAACCATTTTATGTTGAGGAAGTTGGGTAATAGAAAAACTAGTACCTAACTTATAATAGTCTTCGACTGCATCATGTATACCTTGATTGTTTGGCTTGTTGACTTCTTTAAGTCGATCAGCAATCGTTTTGACATAGAACTCATTTGGATCTCTGTCTAATTGATTAACAACTTTCCTAGATTGTTTAGTAGTACTAGGTACCCATTCAATTGGAAAACTCATATATAACTCCTGTGTGTATGTGTTTCATTATTATATTATACTGTTTTTCGAGCCTTTGTCAAGGCTTTTTTAGTATTTTTCTTGTCGAAATAAATTCTGACATAATACTTTCTAGTAACAGCAATCCAAAATAAAATGAATGTGTTAGTGATTGATACTCCAAAAGGACCAAACAAAAATACTACCATCGTTAAGTAATTGAGTGCCCATATCAACGGAAAGTTGATTAGAGTGGCAAGTATAGTGTCCCCAATTGATTCTTTGAGGGCTTGACGATTGAGACCTAATTGCATTAATCATCTAACCCAGGAACGTAATTGTCGTTCTTTTCATTGTACCCGTAGAAACTACCTTCTTTTTCTTCTTCTTGAGGATTTTGTCCAGCAACAAATGCCGCTAACTCGTCATAAGGTGGAAGACTTTCTGCATATACCATTAACTTAAGAACTTCTGAAGGTGACATGTAACCTTGCACATCTTCACCTTGATACTCGACAAAACCGTCTTTAGTCATTAAAGCAGTTTCGGCTGTGTCACTAGGTGGAACAGACTTGCCATAATCTTCGATCGGTAAGTCTCGGTTAGTACAATAGTTTCCACCACCAAACTGAACAGATACTGTGTACCCATTTTTGTAAGTGATGTGGAAACCTTTATTATTTGAAATTTCAAATGACATTATGCTACCTCTTTTACAATATTAGAAGTGATGTCTTCAAAACCGAATCCAGCAACAATGTGGAATGTACCGTTGTCAACATCTTCAACAATGTCACCAACACTTAATGAATGCATATCTCTGTAAGTAACAACTTCGCCGTCCTTACGAGTGATTGTTTTCATTTTGTAACCACTGACATGTGCATCATGTACAATATCTGTGTTAGTATCTTCATTATAGTATCTGCCAGTAAGAA
>ERZ802830.3650-NODE-3650-length-12882-cov-8.49786_pt1 | contig 12882 bp, 18 predicted proteins | sample MGYA00345654_ERZ802830 | MGnify/ENA primary metagenome ERZ802830 (study PRJEB30503, sample SAMEA104212375) | marine metagenome | biome: Westerlies Biome; feature: [SRF] surface water layer (ENVO:00010504) within the epipelagic zone...; material: water... | reverse complement strand
TCTTTTGTTAGTTTTTTTTCTACTTTCTCTATTTTTTTTTCTACTTTCTCCTTTTTTTTTTCTACTTTTTTTTCTATTTTTTTTTCTACTTTAGGTTCTTTTTCTATTTCTTTTGGAAAAGTTTTTTGTTTTTCAAACTGCACTTGTTGATAACTACTTAGGTTTAAAACATAAATTTCCTGGTCTTTAGTTTCATCATTAAAAATTTTCATGATAAATATAATATGAATAAAGATAGATATAACAATTGAAATGAAAGCCTTAGGACTAAATACCATCATTTGATTCAACTACCTTTATGAAAACTTTCTTTTGGTCAAGCTCTTTGATCTTATCTAGTAATTCATTAAATTCTAAAATTTTTACTCTTTTATCAACATCTATAACCAATTTGGAGCTTGTAGAATCAATACTTCTTTCTAAATCCTCTAACTCAGTGGGTATATTATTTAAATAAATTTTTCCATCTTGGTTCAAGCTCAACAAAAGCTCATCTTTTAAGGATTTTGATTCAATCCCATGACTAGATTCAGCACGTTTTATGTCCAATATTTCTTTTTTTTTAATTACACCGGTTAACATAAAAAAAATTAACAACAGAAATATGAGATTTATCATTGGAATTAAATCTATTGAATCACTGATATTCTTTTTAAATTTTTTATTTTGGTTCGTTCGAGAAATTAACATTTTCAATTTTATATTTTTTTATTAGATCTAAGATTGTAATTAAGAATTGAAATTCAGACTTATTATCATTCAAAATAACAATTTTTTTAAAATTAACAGAATCCCATTGTGCCAAATAATTTTTTTCAATTTCATCAAGAGAAATATTTTTATCTGAAACTTCATAACTATCATTTTTAATTTTTATGACTAGAATTGAATCAGAGTTTTCTTTTTTAATAGTTTCTTTAGACATATTTGATGAGAAGCTTATTTGTTTGTCTTTATTAAAATTTGTAGCAAGCATAAAAAAAACTAACATTAAAAAAATTATATCTATCAAAGGAATTATATTAATCTTATTCTTTTTAACAGTCTTAATTTTTTGCATAACTAACCTCTATTTGAAATTTTTATTAAGAAAAAATAATAAAATTCATAAAGACTATTAATTTTTTTTTCAAAAAAATAGTGTGAAACTAATGCGGGGATAGCTACCAACAGACCCATTGCTGTGGTTAAAAGGGCTGTCCAAATACCACCTGCAAGAATTGAAGGATCCACTAGACTTCCACCTAACTCTAATTCATTAAAAGAATCGATCATCCCAATGACTGTCCCTAAAAGCCCAATCAGTGGACTTACTTGAGAAATAATTTCTAATGTTGGCATAAGAAATTGAATTTTCTTAAACTTTTTGTTTAGATAGAAATAGACTTCATCATCTTTTTTTGGACTTTCAATAATTTCGTCAAGAAAATATTTGATGTCATTCAAAATGATTTTTTTTTTATTTCTACTATCAGTGATTAAACTTTCTATTTCTTCTAAAGAACTAATTTTATCAGAATCTTCGATGAATTTCTTCAGATTTAAGTCATTAAAAAAGTATATATCTAGAAATTTGTAGACTATTATCGTAATTGAAAAAACCGATAATAAACCAAGCGCAAAAAAAACTATTCCGCCTTTATCAAAATAATTTAAGACTAATTCCATTTTACTAAACCAACCCTTTTAAAATTGAAGGAAATTTTTTATTAAGACTTTCATATTCTTTTTGTATGTCTTTATTATCCATTTTAAGATTACCCCTTTTTGATTTCACCTTATAGTCATAAACAATCGTTGCTGGTCTTTTAGAAAAAAAAAGTATCCTATCACTTAACAACAAGGCTTCCTTTAAGTTATGTGTGATAAAAATAACCATTATTGGTTTTTTTTTCCAGTATTCAATTAAAACTTTATAAAGATTCTCAGCAGTTGGTTGATCAAGAGATACAAATGGTTCATCCATCAATAAAACTTCAGGATTATTAATTAGTGCTCGCACCAAAGATACTCTCCTTCGCATGCCTCCAGAAATTGCCTTTGGATAATAATTTGAAAATTCTAACAAATCAAATTCACTCAATAAATGATTAATATCCTTATCTGGATTTTTATTACTTTTACAAACCAGTTCGATGTTTTCTTTTACAGTAAGCCATGGAAGAAGCCTTGAAGTTTGAAATACGTAACCAAAAGAATCTTCTTTAATTGAATTATTTGTGGTTTTAATTTTTTCATTATCATTATAAGGAATTAGGCCACCAATTATATTCATTAAAGTTGTTTTTCCACAACCCGAAGGACCTACAATACAAACAAATTCTTTTGATTTTATTTCAAGATTAACATTTTTAAGCACTTCTACTTTTACTTTGTCGTGCTTGTTTGTAAATGACTTACTTTTAATGTTAATTTTGAAACTCATGATTATTTCCACATTGAAATTCTTTTTTCAAATGGTCTAACTATTATAAATTCAACAAAAATTATCAAAAGAACAAATACCAGAGTATAAGCAAGAATTCCAGCTATATCAAAAAATTGAAAAAAACCATATAGTTTAAAACCTACCCCATCGCTTCTACCTAGAAGTTCAACAACAAGCACAATCTTCCAAATTAATGACAAACCTGACCTTGCTGATGAAAGTATGTAAGGATAGAGTTGTGGTAAAAGAATTTTCATAAAAAATTTTTTTTTTGGAATTTTATAAAACTTCCCAACATCAATATAATCCTTTTCAAGAGACCTTGCTCCTTCTCTCATAATAACCGCTACCATAGGAATTTTATTTAAGGATACTGCAAGAATTGCTGCAACCTCATTTAGTCCAAACCATACATAACTTAGAATTATAATTACCAGAGCAGGAACGTTTAAGCCCAGAACCAACCAATCATCAAGAAAAACATTAAGCTTTTCTCTTCTTCCCATAAAAATTCCAAAAAAAGATCCTATAAACATAGCGATGATGAAGGAAATAAACACTCTTTTGAGAGTAATCAAAGTGTGAAAAAATAACTCGTTACTTTCAAATTCTTCAATAATTTTTTCAAAGACATTTTCTGGTCCAGGGAGCAAGTCAACCTCTAATAATCGGCTTGATAATTCCCAAATCAGAAAAAAAATACTTATGGAGGCTATTCTTAAGAATGCACTCGAAAAGATCACATTCATTTCTATTTACTCCAAAATGTCCCAGGTGAGAGGCTTGTAGCCTTCCCAACTAGTTCTTTCCCCCCGATTTCAGATAAAATAGAATATAATTTTGTAGATCCTTGAATTTGTTCTTCAGAAAAATCTTTACCTGGTATTCCCTCTCTGTAGGCTTCTCTAAGATTAAGATAAAGTTTATCGTTATCAGCATTCATATAAGGCCTAACTTTTTGCCATATATCATCGGATTCAAGCATTAATTCTTTAGACTTTTTTGATACAGATAGAAAATCTTTTAAAATTTTTTTATTGGATGTTGCCCAATTATCTTTGAAAACCCAGCCGATAACTGGAACTCCAGGAGGTATATCTAATTTTGCGATTATGTCTGTAATACTAATAACTTTTGAAAAGTTATCATCAGTCATCAATTTTGCTTGATAAGGCCAATAAGTAAGGATTGCGTCAAAGCTTTTTTGCTTGATTTTTTTATTCAAAAGGGGAGGGGCTCCAAAAATCTGTCTAGAGTCTTTCCTTAGGTCTTCATTAAATACTTTCTTGTAATACGTTCTTAAAATAAGCCAACTTTTATCAACTTGTCCACCAGCTATACCAATTTTTTTTCCTTTTAAATCAGATAAGTTGTTTATTCCTGATTCATCATGAACTATTAACCCTCCAGCTGCCATCGAATGAGGAACGAAAGAAAATTTTCTTCCTTCACTTCTTTGTCTTGATACCCAAAACCAATCGGTTACTATCATATCTACCGCACCACCCTGAAGTGCTACAGCAGCTGCATTTTTACTTGCTAACTCGACTATCTCTAAATCAAAGTTGCTTTTATTATCGAGCTGCAGGTCTTTAATAAGTTTTAATTCCCAGTTTACACTTCCATATTGAAGCGAACCAATACGTAGTTTTTTTAATTCATCGGCAATTAAAAATTCTGAAAAGAATAGGTTAATTATTACTGATAGAGCAAATAATCTGATTAATTTTAACATATTTTATTTTCCAAAGTAATTTAAATTTATTCTAGTTAAGAAAAAATTATTATCAAACATATTTGATTTTTTTTTAAATTTTGTATCATTAATTTTTTATTGAAGATTATGGGAAAAGTCGAGTATAATTTGAATTTAATTGGACTAAAATGTCCATTACCTGTGCTTAAAATATCAAAAAAGTTCAAAGAAATAAAAATTGGAGATATAATAAATGCAAAATGTGATGATCCAAAGTCGGAAAATGATATTAATAACTTATGTAAATCAATAAGAATTAAACTAATAAAGAAAAAAAGTGAAAAAGAATTTATTTATTTCAAGTTGATGAAAATTTAAAGAAAAATTATGGAAAAAAAAATTGATGATATGAGTTTTGAGGAAGCATTCGCCGAACTTAACAAAATTTTAGAAAATTTCGAAAATGGTGAGGTTAGTCTTGAAACTTCAATAAGTCTCTACGAAAAAGGAATGTTGTTAAAGAATCATTGCGATCAAAAACTTCAGAATGCTGAAATGAAAATAAAAAAGGTCGTTGGTAAAAAATCTGAAGATGCTAAATAAAGTTGAAATTGAGAATTATATTAAAGAATTTTCAAATGACTTTGATGAAAGATTTTTAAAATTAATTCCGAAAAACAATTACTTTTCAAAAAGATTATATGAGGCGATTTTATATGTAATTAATGTAGGAGGTAAAAGACTCCGTCCTTTACTTTTAGTTGAAATTTCAAAAATTTTAGGTTTAGGTAAATCAAAAAGTTTAAGAACTGCAATTGCTATTGAGTTAATTCATTGTTATTCACTCGTTCATGATGACCTTCCAGCGATGGATAACGACGATCTTAGAAGAGGCCATCCTACCTGTCACAAAAAATTTGATGATGCTACGGCAATTCTTGTTGGTGATGCTTTGCAAACACTTGCGTTCCAAATATTATCTGATAAAAAAACACACTCTGATCCAGAGGTTAGATGTAACTTGATAACAGAACTAGCAAATTCCTCAGGGATTAATGGGATGGTTGGTGGTCAAATGTTAGATTTAGTCGCCGAGAAAAGAAAACTAAATCTAGAAGAAATAAAATTACTACAAAAATTGAAAACTGGGGAGTTATTTAAGTTCTCTTGTATAGCTGGCTCAATTCTTACTAAAAGTAATTCAATTAAAATTTTTAGAAAATATTCAGAATATCTTGGTCTAGCATTTCAAATTAAGGATGACTTACTAGATATTGAAGGTGACGAAAAACAGATTGGGAAAAAAACTAATAAAGATAAAACTAGAGGAAAAGAAACTTTCATTTCTACATTAGGTAGTAAGGATGCAAAAAAAAAATGTATTACCTTAATAGACAGTGCTAAGGCACTCCTTAAACCTTTTGGGAATAAAGCATCAAGATTGATTTTAATTACTGACTATATAATCTCCAGAAATAAGTAAATGTGTTTGAAAAAATTATAATCACTGAAAAATTATCAAACAAAAGATTGGATCAAATTATAACTGAACTTGAAATTGTAAATTCGAGGAATAAAGCTATTAGCCTGATAATGTCTGGAAAGGTATTTGTAAATGAAAAAAAAATTGAAAAGCCAGGTAAAATTATAAAAATAAATTCAGTTATTCGGTATAAAAAAGATGAAAAAAGTTGGGTATCAAGAGGTGGTATAAAATTACAAAGTGCCTTAGAAAAATTTAATATAGATGTTTCTAATAAGATTTGTCTTGATATTGGTTGTTCCACTGGAGGTTTTACTGAGGTTTTGCTCAGCAGAGATGCTGAACATATTTTTTCTGTTGATGTTGGCTACGGCCAATTTGATTGGAAACTAAGAAACTCAAAAAAAATAACATTATTTGAAAGAATGAATATTAAAAATATTACAGAATCTCATATACCTGTTCCTATTGACATTGTAGTTTGTGATGTAAGTTTTATTTCAATAAGAAACTTTTTTTTGCATATAAAAAATTTTTTAAATACAAAATTTATAATTGTATCATTAATCAAACCTCAATTTGAAGCTAGACGTGAAGATGTTGGAAGAGGGGGTATTATCAAAGATCCAAAAATTCATGACAGAGTTTGTAATGAAATAAAAGAGTGGTTTTTAAAAAATTTTCATGATGTTAAAATAGAGATATGTGAAAGTATAATTAAAGGTCAAAAAGGGAATAAGGAGTATTTTATTTTTGTAAGTAAATAGATTTAGTAGATTTTATTTACTAGCAGCATATCAGCTAATACTATCGATACCATAGCCTCACCAATTGGAACAGCTCTAATCCCAACACAAGGGTCATGTCTACCCTTTGTTACAATTGTAGTTTGTTTTTTATTAGTATCAATAGTTTCCCTTTTCTTAAGAATTGAACTTGTAGGTTTTACAGCAAATTTAACAATAATATCTTGACCTGAAGTTATACCTCCAAGAGTCCCTCCAGCATTATTAGACTTAAAAGAAATTTTTTTATTTTTATAAAAGATTTCATCAGCGTTCTGTTCCCCAGTCAACACTGCACTTTCAAAACCCTTTCCAATTTCAAAGCCCTTAACAGCTGGGATACTCATTATAGCATGCCCAATTAATGCATCAATTTTATCAAAAACTGGTTCCCCTAAACCAGCAGGAACTCCAGAGGCACAGACTTGAATGATAGCTCCAATCGATGATCCAGATTTCCTTATTTTATTGAGATAGTTTTCCCATTTCTGGACTACATCTTTATCAGGTGAAAAAAAATTATTTTTTGATACCTGGTTCCAATCCCAATTTAGCTCATTAATCTTTTTATTACCAATTTGAATAAGTGCTCCTCTAATTTTAATCTTTGAACCTAATATCTTCTTTGCTACCGCTCCTGCAGCGACCCTCATTGAGGTTTCTCTGGCAGACGCTCGACCGCCACCTCTGTAATCTCTTATTCCGTATTTAAGTTGATATGTTATGTCAGCATGTCCAGGCCTAAATTTGTTTTTTATATCGTCATAATCTTTAGATTTTTGATCTTGGTTATAAATTAGTAATGAAATTGGTGTTCCTGTTGTCTTTCCGTTAAAAACTCCAGATAAAATTTTAACTTTATCGTCTTCTTTTCTTTGAGTGGTAAATTTTGATTGACCAGGTTTCCTTCTATCTAAATCCTTCTGGATATCCTTTTCATCTAAATACAAGTTTGGTGGAACACCCTCAATTACACAGCCTAGCGCTTCACCATGACTTTCGCCCCATGTTGTAACTTTAAAAATTTTACCAATGCTACTCCCGGTCATTCTTCTTTATTTTCCACAGAAATATCCGGTGCATCAACAGCTTTCATTCCAACTACATGGTAACCACAATCTACATGAACAACTTCGCCTGTAACTCCTGATGACATATCAGATAACAAATAAACAGAGTTTAGTCCAACTTCATCTATATTTGTTCCTCTTCTCATAGGAGAATTATATTCATTCCATTTTAAAATATATCTGAAATCTGAAATACCTGACGCTGCTAACGTTTTTATTGGTCCGGCTGAAATTGCGTTTACCCTTATGTTATATTTACCCAAATCCGCAGCTAAATATTTTACACTTGTCTCCAACGCGGATTTTGCAATTCCCATAACATTATAATGCGGCATCACTCTTTCAGCCCCTAAATATGATAAGGTAAGAATTTTACCACTATTTTTAAAAAACGGTTTAGCTCTTTGGCAAATAGCTGTTAAAGAATAGCAAGAAATATCGAGAGTGTTTAAAAAGTTTTCTCTAGAGGTTTCAACATATTCACCTTTGAGCTCATCTTTATCAGAGAAAGCAACAGAGTGAACTATGAAATCAATTTCCTGCCATACCGTTTTAATTTTTTCAAAAAAGTGATCTATACTCTTATCGACTTTGACGTCACATTCAAAAACCATTTGAGAGTTACATTTATTAGCAAGAGGTATCACTCTTTTTTTAATTGAATCATTAACATAAGAAAAGGCTAACTCGGCACCACATTCGCTCAATTTTTCTGCTATCCCCCATGCAATTGATTTGTCATTAGCAATCCCAAATATGATTCCTTTTTTTCCTTTTAAGTTAAGAATTGAATTCATAAAAAAACCTTGTATTTAATTTATTAATAATTTTATATTACATTTCTAATAAAAAAGAAATAATGAATCCTTTTAATAAATTTAAAAACTGGTTTAATCTTGCAAAAAAAGATAAATCAATAGATCCAACTGCTTTTGCTTTAGGTACGGTTCTAAATAATTCACCAAACATAAGAATGGTTTTACTTAAATATATAAAACCTGGTGGTTTTATTTTCTTCACAAATCTGAATAGCTTAAAAGGACGGAGTTTCCAAAAAAATCCAAATCTATCTATGTGTTTTTATTGGGAATCAATTAATAGACAAGTTAGGATCAACGGTAAGGGTAAACTTGTAAGTGAAAAAGATTCTGATAATTATTTTTCTAAAAGGCCTCGAGGCAGCCAAATAGGCGCATGGGCCTCTAACCAATCTTCGGAAATACCTAATAGTAGTTATTTAAAAAAAAAAATTTTATTTTATGAGAAAAAATATAGTAACTCTAAAGTTCCAAGACCTAGTTACTGGAGAGGTATATTCATAGAACCAAAAAATTTTGAATTCTGGACAAGCGGTAATTACAGGATTCATGAAAGAGAATTTTATTATAAAAGAAGTGGAAAATGGTTGAAAAAGAAATTATCCCCTTAGTTAGGCAGCGATTTTGATTTTTAGTATTTTAAAAACTTCATCCAATGCATTGGCTAGTTCTTTGATCATTTTTTTAGTGTGAAGTGGTGAGGCTGTTATCCTAAGCCTCTCTGTTCCTCTTGGGACGGTTGGATAATTGATTGGCTGTACATATATTCCAAAATCGTCCAAAAGCAGTTCACTTGCTTTTTTACATAACTTTGGATCTCCAATGATTACAGGTATTATATGACTTTCATTTTGTATGAATGGTATACACTTATTCTTTAACTGAATTTTTAAGTTATTTATATTTTTGATCATCAAATTCTTTTCCTTATTAGAAAACTTTAGATGTCTAATTGAGGTGTAGGCACCTGCTGCAATACATGGTGGTAAAGAAGTCGTAAATATAAATCCTGAGGCAAAGCTTCTTATAAAGTCAATGATAGATTTTTTACCACTCACATAACCTCCAATCACTCCAAAGGATTTTGCCAAAGTTCCTTGGATAATATCAATTTGATCCATGACTTTATCTCTCTCTGCGACTCCTGCACCTCTTTCCCCATAAATTCCTACAGCATGTACCTCATCTAAAAATGTTAAAGCTCCATACTTTTTTGCTAATTCACAAATCTCCTTTATTGGTGAAAAATCACCATCCATTGAATAAACTGATTCAAATACTATAATTTTATTGGGAAATTCAGAATTTATTTTAAGTTTTTCTTCCAAATCTTTAAGATCATTATGTTTAAAAATAATTTTTTTAGTATTTGCATTCTTAATTCCTTGAATCATCGATGCATGATTTTTTTCATCAGAAAAAAAAGCACAATTTGGTAATTGTTTTCCGAGGGTAGAAAGTGTTGCCTGGTTTGCAAGATATCCTGAATTAAATAGCAGTGCTGACTCTTTTTGATGAAGATAACATAATTCTCTTTCTAATAGCACATGATAGTGATTGGTTCCTGAAATATTTCTTGTTCCTCCCGACCCAGCTCCAACTTTATTCAAGGCCTCAATCATGCTATCTAGTACAATCCTATTTTGACTCATTCCCAAATAGTCATTACTGCACCATACCGTTACTTCTGAAACTTTATCTGTTTTATAGTTTAAAGCCTTTGGAAAGTTATTAGCTAACTTTTCTAAATCAGCAAAAACCCTATAATTTCCCTCTTTTTTGAGTAAATTTAGTTTTTCCTCAAAATAATTATAATATTTATTCATCTTCAACAAACCTCATTGATACAGAATTAATACAGTATCTTTTAAAAGTAGGTCTAGGGCCATCGTCAAAAACATGGCCTAGATGAGAATTACATTTTTTACAACAAACTTCAACTCTTAGCATGTTATGGGAATTATCCTCAATATATTTTAGACAATCTTCATTTATAGGTTGATAGAAACTTGGCCAACCGCTCTTTGAATTAAATTTATTTTTTGAGCTGAATAACGGAAGACTACAGCAAACACAGATATACTTGCCCTCAGCATACAGATCATTGTATTTACCCGAGAAAGGTGGTTCTGTCTCTTTCATTTGAGTTACCTTAAATGCTAGGTCTGAGAGTTTATTTTTTAAATCTGATATAGTCACAATTTTGATATAATATAAGAATAAGATTTGTAAATAAAAAGATTAATGATTTATCATGATTATTGTAATTGGTACAGGAATAATTGGTTTATTTTCAGCCTATGAATTAATAAAGCGTGGCCTTAATGTTACATTGCTAGACTTTGATTCTAAGGCCACTGCATCTAGTGCATCAGTTGGAATGTTGGCTCCCGCAATCGAATCAAAACCTATGGAAAATAAGTTGCTAGAATTAATGATTAACTCAAAGAAAATTTGGGCTGATATTCAGAAAAAAAATAATGTATCAAAAATGTTAGAATTAAAAGATAACTCCTCTTTGCTAATTTCAATGAATAACGATGATCATGAAAGAATTATTTTTAAAAAAAAATTCTTTGAACAATTAAACTTTGAGTCAAAAATTCTTTCACCTGACGAAACATTGAAGTTAGAGCCATCTCTTAATTCAAATATCTATAGTTCACTTTTTTGTAAAGATCAAAATCAAGTTAATCCTAGATTGTTAATGAAATTTTTAATTGACGAGATTACAAAAAAAAAAGGTAAAATAATCAAAACAAAATTTATAAAAAAAATTACATTTTCTAATGGTTTGCTTTCCATAGAAAAACGAAAATTTAAAGCAGAAAAAATTGTAATATGTTGTGGTGCATGGAGTGGCAAGCTAATTCAAAATTCTTTTGGAATAGAATTACCATTACGTCCTCTCAAGGGTATATCAATGTTATTAAAATCTAAGAATATACATTTCAACAATAATTTATGGTTTAGGAATATTTATATTGCTCAAAGAGCGAATAATATACTAGCAGTTGGAGCAACTGAAGAAGAAAAGGGTTTTGAAAGCACAGTAAATCTTGATGAGGTATATTTTTTAGCTAAGTCATTATGGGAATGTTTCCCTAATGTTGAAAATATAGAGTTTAAAAAGTTTACAGCAGGTTTAAGGCCATCAATGATTGACGGCTATCCAGTTATAGGCCCTATAGATTCAATTTCCAAAAATATATTATGTAATTTTGGACACTATAGACATGGCATACTTTTATCTCCAATTAGCTCTAAGATTTTAGCTGATTATATATGTAATAATGATGTAGAAAAAAAATATAAGTTTTTTTCACCTGAGAGATTTAATTTATAATTTTTTTGTTTATTCTAAAGTTATGAATACTGAAAAAAATTTTTTTATCAATGGTTTAAATTACAAGTATAAACTTTCTGAGTTTCACCTAAATTGTTTGATCGAGAAGTTTATAGAAAAAAAAGATATTGATTCAAAGAATATTGCAGTGGCACTGAACGAAACTTTGATAAAAAAGTCTGAATGGAATAAGACGAAAGTATCTGAGAATGATCGGATTGAGATTGTTGTTCCGTTTGCTGGAGGATAAAATAATGGATAAATTATTCATAGATGGTAACAGTTTTGAATCAAGATTGATTATGGGAACCTCTCTTTTTCCCAACATTGATATTTTAAATAAATCTTTGGAGAAATCTGAAAGTGAAATCATCACAATGGCTGTTAGAAGACTTAATATTTCTGGTGAGAACGATTTTATTAAACAGGTAAATAAAAAATTTAAATTTCTTCCTAATACTGCTGGATGTTTTACAAAAAAAGAAGCAATCTTGACGGCTGAATTGGCTAGAGAGCTTCTTCAAACAAATTGGATTAAACTTGAACTTATAAGCGATGAAGAAATGCTACTTCCAGATCCAATTGAACTTTTTGAAACTTGTAAAGAACTGATAAAAAAGGGTTTTAAGGTTTTTGCATATTGTTCTGATGATCCTATTCTTTGTAAAAGGCTTGAAGATGAGGGATGTACCTCAGTAATGCCTTTAATTTCTCCAATCGGTTCTGGTTTGGGAATAAGAAATGAGCATAATTTGGAGCTTATCAGAAAAATGTGTAGTGGATTAATTTTTGTTGATGCAGGAATAGGTAAACCTAGTGACGCGTCTAAAATTATGGAACTTGGTTTTGATGGTGTTCTTCTCAACTCATCTGTTGCAAGGTCATTAGACCCGCCAACTATGGCTGAAGCAATGAAGCTTGCAGTAGTTTCTGGAAGATTAGGTTTCAAGTCAGGTTTAATTGAAAAAAGTAAGTTAGCTTTAAAAAGCACAACGTTTAAAGGGAAAATATCTAATTTTTAACTCCGATAGATGCAAGAAATTCATTAATGACAATCATATCTTTTTTGTTAATCATTTTTTTTTTCTTTGCGACTTTTAAAACTGTATCCCAGTTTGTTAATGAGATAAGACTAATTTTTTTCTTTTTAAATTCAAATTTTTTTTCTTTTATGCCATAGTTAAAAATTACAAAGAGAGCTCTAGTATTTCTTTTATCATTTTCTAGTGCCTGTAAAATTTTTGATTTACTTCCTC
>ERZ802830.3649-NODE-3649-length-12883-cov-14.0744_pt1 | contig 12883 bp, 15 predicted proteins | sample MGYA00345654_ERZ802830 | MGnify/ENA primary metagenome ERZ802830 (study PRJEB30503, sample SAMEA104212375) | marine metagenome | biome: Westerlies Biome; feature: [SRF] surface water layer (ENVO:00010504) within the epipelagic zone...; material: water... | reverse complement strand
ATGAAATCTCAATAACTGCAGTTCCTGATACAGGGTATATTTTTCATGATTGGACTAACGACTCTACTCTAAGTAAAAATCCCTTAAATATTAGGGTAACTGATGATATAAATTTAGTAGCTGAATTTCGATTAAAGTCATATCCGTTGACAGTCACAGTAGAAGGTCAGGGGGAAGTTTTTGAACGGGTATTACCCAAAAAATCAACGGAATATGAACACAGTACACATATTGAATTAAGGCCTAATGCTAAGACAGGATGGGAGTTCAAAGAGTGGAAAGGAGATATAGCTAGTACAGATTCTGTATTAATTTTAGAAATCACTGAAGAAATCAATATAACTGCTGTATTTGAATTAAAATCTTACCCATTAACTGTTACGATAATTGGTAGTGGAGAAGTTACTGATTCAATTGTGGTCGAGAAAGCTAAAGACTTTGAACACGGTACAAAAGTATCATTATCTGCCAAGGCTAATAAAAATTGGATATTTTTAGAATGGTCAGGGGATATTTCAGATACCACATCATCTATTGTAATTACAGTTAATGAGCCTGTAGAAGTTATAGCAACTTTTCAGCAATTCTGGTTAATGGAAAATGGTATAACCATTGACTGCGCAAATGCATCTATAGGGGATAAAGGTTTTATCAAAGGTGTTCAGTATACAAAAAGAACAGCATCTCAGATTACTTCAGAAAATGCTTCTTTATCATGCACCAGTGGTATTACAGATATGTCGGAGTTGTTTCAAGATAAAGCTTCATTCAACGGTGATATTTCACATTGGGATGTTTCATCTGTTTCTTCTATGGAAAATATGTTTTTTGGTGCTATAGAATTCAATACTGACATTAGTGTTTGGGATGTATCTAACTTGACAAATATGGCGGGTATTTTTGCGAATACTAAATTTAATATGGATTTGAGTGAATGGTTATTAACAAGTGTGATAAATATGTCAGGTACTTTTGAAAATTCACAATTCAATCAAGATATTTCTAATTGGGATGTATCCAATGTTGTACTGATGGAAAACATGTTCGGAAATTCAGATTTCAATAAAGATATTTCCAATTGGGATGTATCTAATGTAATTGATATGAGTAATATGTTTAAAGGAGCAGCTTTTAATCAAAATATTATAAGCTGGAACGTGCAATCAGTTACTAATATGGAGAGTATGTTTGATTCCTCATTGTTCAATCAGGATTTAAGTGCATGGCAAGTAATCAATGTCAAGAATATGGTCAGTATGTTTGCTAATTCTGTTTTTAACAAAACAATTAGTTCGTGGCGGGTATCAAATGTTACTAGTATGAAAGATATGTTTAAGAATTCAGAGTTTAATCAGTCAATTAGTACCTGGGATGTTTCAAATGTTATTAACATGGAGGGTATGTTTGAAAATTCATCATTCAATCAGCCAATTAATAACTGGAACATTAGCAATGTAACAAACATTAAAAACATGTTTAAATCCACTCTATTTAATCAAAATATAGGTGGTTGGAATACGAGTAATGTGACACAAATATCAGGTCTATTTGAAGATGCTATAGCATTTAACCAAGATATCAATAATTGGGATGTATCAAAGGTTACAGATTTGAGTCGGGTTTTTTCTGGTGCTACTAATTATAATAAACCAATTGATACTTGGGATGTCTCTAAGGTGACAAGTATGTCATCAATGTTCAACGATGCAATTGCTTTTGACCAAGATCTATCTTCTTGGGATGTTTCTAAAGTTGAAAAGATGGATAGTACATTTTTTAATGCCGCGATATTCAATCAAAACATAAGTAACTGGCAAGTTTCCGAGGTTCTTGACATGAAATTCATGTTCAGTGGTTCAAAATTGTTTAACCAAGATTTAGGAAATTGGAATGTAGGGTCAGTCCTTGATATGTCAGGAATGTTTAATGGTGCAAAATCTTTTGACCAAGAGTTAATAGACTGGTGTGTATCAACAATAATTGTTGAACCTAATTTCTTTTCATTTGACTCAGCGTTGAAGACTGAAAATAAACCTTTGTGGGGAACTTGTCCAACTAATTGAGCTACAACTAATTATATTTGCAATAAAGATATTTTTTGATTTTATTTATTTTATACATTTATACATAAGTAATATATAAATATTGAGATAGTGACTAGGCTCACAAATTAGTTATAAGTCATGTTTAAAATAAAATTAATTAAAGTATACCTGATTGTATCTTTATTATTTGTTACATGCAGTGAAGAATCAGATTCTAATGGTGATTGTCTTTCAGAACCAGATTTGAATAAAGTATGTACTAAGCAGTATGTACCCGTTTGCGGTTGTGATGGAAAAAGTTACCCTAATGCTTGTTTAGCTAAAGCGAGCGGGGTAAATAGTTATTCACAAGGAGAATGTAATTCTCAAGTAGATTAGATTTCTAAAATTTTACTACTTCAGTATCATTGATTTAGACAGGAAAGTTTAAGGATGAAGTAGGCGCTAATTAAACCTTGAATACTTTTTTAGCTACTCAATCAAGTTAGCAATTTGCGATTATTATCAATCTATATCTATTTATCTCAATGTATTATATTGTTAGTAATGCATCATTCTAAATTAAATAATCCCACTAATATATTATGATAATAAGCACAACTGAAACCATTCCAGGTAAAGAAATAATTGAAGTCCGTGGAATAGCTAGAGGTTCCACAGTAAGGGCTAGAAATGTTGGTCGTGATATTTTTGCAAGTATCAAAAACCTAGTAGGTGGTGAAATTGAAGAGTATACTAAACTTCAAGCAACATCTAGAGAACAGGCTTTATCAAGAATGATTGAAGATGCAAATAATCTTGATGCTGATGCAATTGTAAATGTAAGATTTATGACATCCGTAATAGCTCAAGGAGCAGCCGAAGTTCTTGCATATGGTACGGCAGTAAAGATTAAATAAATAAGTCAAATATGTGGCGAATGATAATTCTTGGTATTTTTATTGTCTTATTAGTTGTAGCAATAATTAATCGCGTGAATAAATCACAACAAGAGAACTTTGAAGAGCGGGATAATTGAAATCAATCTAATTCTAATTTAATCTACTTGGTTCAACAAATATGAATCGTTGGTAATCAGACATATACTCACAAATTATTTTACAGTTAGATATAATTATCGAATTTTGAGAGATAGATGGTTAAGAATTCCTAATGTTTTTAGTGAATCTTTGGTTGATACAAAAATATGGTCATGATAGTACCCTGCAATCACGTTGCAACTGATTCCATTATTTGCTAGTTCAGTTGTAAATAATGAAGTTAGGCCGACTGCGTTAAGTGATGAATGTATTTCTAAAGTTATCCAGCTAGCAACAAAATTATATTTTAAACCCAATTGGTCAGCTCTGTTTCTTTCCAATACAAGGGTTAATCCTTCATTTTCTTTGAAAGTACATATTGTATCGCTGGTATTTAATAACTCACTGTCTTTAATAGAGGTAAAAACATATTCACCATCATTTAGTATAGGAGATAAGCCTTTTATTAATTTATTCAGATCACTTTCACCATCAATCATAGATACTGAGATTATACCTTGTTCATAATAGATGAAGTTATTTATTGAGTGGTTAAAAATAAAGACGGCATTTAAGTAATCCATTTTCAATAAAGAAAATAATTGATGTATTAGGAATATATATATCGAGATGAAATGCTAAAACATCTGTTTCACTTATATATAACTAAAAAATATAAAACACTGCTGTAAATACAATAAATGACCATGGTATACCTGTCTATTGAAACAATTGATAGGGTTTTGAAACTCATGAGATAGTAAAACACTTGCGATATCTATTAATTGTATAAAAAATTAGTATATTATTTAGAATCTATCTAAATAAGGCTATTTAAATCTTTTAATTTGCATTGTAATATGAACAATAAACAACTCCTTATTTTATCATTTATCTCACTTGTGGCTTTTATGCATTGCGACAAGTCTGGAATGCAGCAAAATGCACCGGTATCTATATTTTTAACGAGTAACCTGGTTGATGTTGATAGTGTAGAGCTAGTTAATTTTACTATTCCTGCATCCTATGATATTGAGGGTTCACTGGCTCCAGGTACGTTTTATGGACAAAAACGTAGGCTTGCTCAAATCCAGGAAATAAAAGATTCTTCGAGAAATGAACCTATCTATTGGGACATAAAGGCAGCTCTAGTCAACGAGAACCACAATATGTTCAAAAGTGAACAAGCACAAGGAAGTGAAAACATTCGAACAAAGATAGATGAATTAAACTTTGATAACGGTAATACAAGTGTTGCCGATCATATTGCATCGTTAGCTGATTCACTTGTTAAGTCAAGTCAAGCTAATTACCTGAAGGTTGCAAATAATGGGATTGCTGGTATGATTACTACTGGAACCAAAAAAAGACACGTTAGCGCCAATGGATTGGAATACGCTGAAATTCTTGAGAAAAGCCTCTATGGCGCGTTATTGTATGATCAAATGGTAGATGATTATCTTAGTGACTCTCAGTCTGGGATAAATAATAAAGAGGGCAACAATGTGTTATCTGCAGAGGATTATGAGCTATATGGTACTGAGCGACAGCATAAGTTCGATGAAGCGTTTGGATACTTCGGAGCGGAGGCGGCTACTTATCCAAATCAAGCAAACTTTTCCAATGGGGACGGTATTTTCTTGGCCAATTATATCTTCGATTTTAGCGATGAAACTGAGGCCATGTATGGGGTTAATCTAGCTAAAGCAGCTATGAACGCATTTATTGTCGGCCGATCAGTCTTAAAGGCGGGTCAAGGCAGTGATTCATCTCAGGAAAATATAAATGAGGGGATATTTAATGCGGCAAGAGCTGATATCAAGTTATATGTTGAGGCTGGATTAGCTGCTTCTGCAATACATTATTTAAATGAAGCAATCACTGACGTATCCGAAGCTGAGAAGCTCCATCACTTATCAGAAGCATTAGGATTTATTTATGCCATGTCATTTAACTCCGAAGGTAGGTTGACTCCTGAAGAATCACACACTGCACTTATGGCACTAGATTGGTCTGCAACCGATAGTTCACTCAATGGTATTTATGATATTAATTTGTGGGACATTACGGACGAGCAAATTAACATGGCTATTGATGTAATCGACGAGTTTTTCCCAGGCTTCAAAAATGCTGGTTTTTGATTTCTCAAGTGAATGTGTAGCCTCTGCTAAAAACGGTGAAATTAGACGAGAGAAGTGCTTTACCTGATGACGTAGTCTTTCCTATTTTATCTCCTGATGTTGATGAGGATGATTACTACGATGTCATAAAGGAAAAGCGAAATACTTTAAATCGAACCCTTGGAAGAGTAGGTAAGAAAATCGGTGCACCAGATATTTCGTTTTACAGTGCTCGCCATACTTACGCCACTAGATCAAAACGCAAAGGTGTGCCAACCAGTGCTATCCAAGATGTGTTAGGACATAGCACAGAACAAACAACACAAGCATACCTAGAGTCTTTTGAAGATCAGGTGATTGATGCCTATGATGAGATATTATTCTCTGATTGATGGATTGTTGTCATTTATGACACTATTCCCGTCTATTTGTTGCTATATATAACAACATATTGTATATTTTGTTGTTATTTATGACAACCTATGATAAGGTTGTGTTGTTGTAAATATCAATAGACGTGATTTAAAAGCACGAAAAGGCACTATTATGAACTATTGGGATAAAAAGCTGATACGAAAACAGCTTGATAAGAAACTCAAGAGGCTAAAACCTCTGTTAAAAATGCCAGCACCTTCGGGTGGGTGGGTAAATGCTATTCGTGAAGGACTTGGTATGACCTTAGAAGAATTAGGTGGTCGTGTTGGACTTGATAGACCACGTATTTATCGAATAGAGCAGGCTGAAGTAAATGGTGATGTAAAGCTCTCAACCCTTCAAAAGATGGCTGATGGATTAGGGGTAAAGTTTGTCTATGGCTTTGTGCCAGAACAAGAACTTGAAGAGATGGTGCGAGACCAAGCCAGAAAGATTGCCAAGAAGAGATTAAGTCGTGTAGACCATTCCATGAAGTTAGAGCTTCAAGGAGTCTCAGAAAAAGAACAAGAAGAGGCACTTAATGATTTGATTGATAAAATACTGATCAAAGAGCCTAAGAATTTTTGGAATCAGTAGATGTTTGATTATCCGGAAGGTGCAACACCCATAGATGAGGATGAGAAACGAGGTTTACTCATTCCACATATTAGTACCAGAGAAGAACTCAATGAGTGGGAGCAGAGGAATATTACTGATGCCTACAGTTGGTTAGATCGAACAAGGCAAAAAGATATTTTGAGTGAAGAGTTTATTCGCAAGCTTCATGTGGAAATGTTCGGTAAAGTATGGAGTTGGGCAGGTACATATCGCCGAACAGATAAAAATATTGGAGTGGATTGGTCGCAGATTTCGGTACTCTTTCGGCAGTTGCTCGATGACATTCATTTCTGGATAGACAATAAAACTTATTCCGCAGATGAAATTGCAACATATTTTCATCATAGTTTAGTATTCATTCATCTATTTCCAAATGGTAATGGACGGCATGCAAGAGTTATGACGGACGTATTACTTGAAAAGGTATTGAGCCAAGAACCGTTTACTTGGGGATCAGGTAATTTAATTGAAGAGGGTGATGTAAGGGCAAATTACATTCAAGCTTTAAGGTCGGCAGATGGGCAGGATTATGAACCTTTATTGAAATTTGTAAGAAGCTAAATAGAAAATAATCAATAATAAGTGACACATTATGTCACTTATATTCATTGTACTAAGCATAGATTGACGCTTACATCTGCTTTCATTACGATTTAAAAATAACAGGTAGAAAGAATCTTTATCGTTAAAAAAATTATAAATGAAGATCTCTAAACTCTTCTTTGGAAATCAACAGATTGACTTACAAAGAAGATTGTTGCCGCTGAATACAAGCATATTTTACTTGGGCTGATCTTTCTGAAATATAATTCAGACTTTTTTGAAGAGCTTCATGAAAAATTGAGGTATGGAGAAAGGAATACAATTCCTTCAGGCCTCATAGCTCACTCGATGATTTTACTCCAAATGAGTGCCTTAAATAACATGCAATCCCCGCTGATTGTCTACTTTTAACTGGCCAGTAAATGGGGAGGGGGTCACATTGGCAATGTAACTCCATTTTCAAAGCGGCTTTATAAAAATACTATTGAAGACGAAGACACTGGTCTACCAGCCCAATTTAGTCTTCTTCAAAACTATCCAAACCCTTTTAACCCATCTATGCAGATTCAGTATGTCCTACCAGAAGCGTCTTTAGTAACCCTTGAAGTCTTGAACAGCGTCGGTCAAAAGGTGATGGAACTGGTGAATGGGCAACAATCAGCAGGGTATCACACTGCTACCTTTGATGCTTCAGGATTATCCAGTGGAGTGTACTTGTACAAGCTAACAACTCCATCGTTTACTCAGACTAAGAAAATGCTTCTTATCAAATAGAAGGGATAAAGTAGATTTTGTAATAATCACATAATTATTTGTAATTATATTGTAACTATTAGTTTAATTGTTGTAAGTATTATGCTACTACGCAATTAAACTTATGTTAGTATTATTCTTTTTTCTTTTTTTATTTCAGCAGCCGGCTGATTCACTGGATATCGATTACCGAACTCTAATAGATCTTGAAATCCATTCTAGTAGAAACTCGTACAGAGTGGCGTTTAATCCAGATGAAAAGGATTTGTATATCTACAATATTGGCACAGGGGTATTGCATAAAAAAAATAATACTGGAACGACTGCCATTGACACTTTAGATCGCTATTTAATAGATAATACGGAGATTTTCTATGATACAATAAGTAAAAGACTCAAGTTCATAGATGCTGGATTGGGTAGAGTATTCGATTACGATACCAATACAAACGAGCTAGAGAGAACGGATAAATCGTATAGGTTGCGATCATTTTACGGTTTTAAAGGATTTATTAACCCAAACGGGTCAATTTTTACTTATGGCGGTGCTGGTGAGTTTCTACGTAAAAATATCATTCTGATTTTTAAACTACACGGCCAATCAGAGTGGTGGGAAGATCAAACAGTAAATCAGAGTAGTAATCCCAGTGTAGATGAAGCTGCCATTGATTTCTTACAACTTAGAGACTATTACCTTATCAACTACTATGAAAATAAACTACTAATACGTCAGGCGGTTAATCAAGGTGTCCGAAAAAAAGAATGGAAGATTAAGGATCAATTTCGATTTAAACTTTCCGATTTAGAAGGGCCATCCAAACTGAATCGATTTTCTAATTATAAATTTTTTGAGTCAACGTTTAATTTTATTGGCACATACTTCTATGACTTAGAAGGAAACAAACTTCAAAAATGGGTCACTGACAAAAAAGTATATGGTGTATTTAATCCGCCTTCAAAGAACGATTCACTTCATGTAGTGTATACGTTATCAGATGACGCTAGGAATCCATTTGAATTTGAGATCGAAACATATGCGATAGTAGATTTTTTTGAGAATAATACCTTTGAAATTATAGAATCAGAACGTTCTAGGTTATCAAGGGTTTTACTGCTACTCCTGGTAACCCTAGTACTTATGGTATCGGTTATCGCTACTGTTAGTAATAGAAGAATTAAAAACACTCATTCTATAATAGTCTCAGAGTTAAGTGTTGTTATTAAGACCAAAAACGGTCAGTTTTCATTTTCAGAGAAAACAGAAATTGATTTATTCAAGATTATCAATCGATTATTTAACTCTGGCACTGACAAGATTGAATTAAATCAATTGGATGAGCTAATGTTTAAGGGTTTAGGATATAAAACACATATTACAACTAGACGAAATCAATTATTTGATAAAATTAACAATGATCTGGGTCAAAGCTTTATTAGAAAACAAAAGAGCAGCTCTGATAAGCGGAGAAAAATTGTCGTGTTTGATTACTCAATTTTTAATTCACCATAAGGGTTTGATGAAAAGTAATTAATCATAAAGGTATTTCTGGGGATAATTCCGTCACGGCTATATACGATCGTTATGATTAATGAAATAATTAAAAATGTATTGTAGCCAATAATACTTATGTATAGATGTACCAACTTTAAAAGTGGGCTATGCCAAAATTTGGCTACTAATAAGAACCAGTTAACTAAACTTAAATAACTAAAACCAGAATCTAATGCTCAATTAATTGAGCGATAGTATGCATGTCCAAATTAACTGTTAAAGAAGTGTATCGAATAGAGCTAAGCTACCTAATTGAAAAAGAGTATGTCAAAAAAAATACGGTGATTTCCGGGCTTTTAAGTTGGGCTGATGGTAGCAGTATTCAATTTTATTCGGATTTAACAACGGAGCGGCATTATATACGTTTAGTGTACCGCTTACACTCACCAGATCAGGTAATAGACTATAAGGTTTACTTGACCTATGTGAAATCAAATTTGGGGAAGGGCATGGTTCCTTATATGGTATGTCCTGCTTCAGGTAGGCGCTGCAGAATACTCTATAGAGCCTTTGGGTCACCTATCTGGAAAGCTAAACAGGCCTATTCAGAACGCCTTTATTATGAATCTCAATTATGGTCAAAAAACCAAAGGGTATATGGACAATGGTATTTAGTGGAGAAAAGATTGCGTGAACTTTCCAAAGGGGTGAGAAATCAAACTACTTATAATGGAAAGTTGACAAGGCGGCACAAAGCTAAATTAAATTGGGAAAGAAAATCACTGAGTACCGGTTTGATATTCTGATCTATTGATGTAATCTCTAGGGATTAAGGTTAATTAAAAAGAGAATAACATGGGACGTATTACTGGTTTAATTCTATTGGTGGGATGTATCCTTGTTGGTTGCCAAGGAGCATCAGAGCAGCCTTTTCAGTCGGATGATTTAGGAGCACAACCAGGACAAATTATTCATCATGTATTTTTTTGGCTCAATAACCCAGATTCAGAGTCTGATAAACAACAATTAATGGAAGGATTAAACACTCTTAGCTCAATAGATGAAGTCAAAGTGTTACTGGTAGGAACGCCTGCATCAACCATTGAGCGAGAGGTGGTAGATAATAGCTTTGATGTCTCTGAACTGATGATCTTTGAAAGTGTAGAAGCTCAGGATGCTTACCAGGTTCACCCAATTCACACTGAATTTGTAGAGAACTACAGTCACCTTTGGGAGCGTGTAGTTGTGTATGATATGGTAGTTAAGTAAGTAACTATCATTGGTTGATTAGCCCAGAATTACGTCAATAAATTTGAAATAGCAAGATTCACTAAACCTAAGGGTGCTATGAAATATCTAATTCCTTTACTACTGTTAATAAGTACAGTGAACCTAAACGCTCAGGATTCAACAAATATAGGTGTTTACTTGTCTTTTAGTCTTCAAGGAACGGCATGGACATTAGACGACTATGATTATGATGGTGAATCAGGATCGGGCTTCAAATTAGAGATTGGTTATAACATTAATTCTAGACTAGGCTTTTTTATAGGGTTTGATGGGTCTGAAATAAATGCGGATGTTGGTGAAAATTATGCTTTAGGTCATTTTGACTTAGGAGCTATTGGTAGATTAGGTAAGGAAGATTCTAAGGTGAAACCGTTTGGTAAATTATCCCTTCTTGGATTTTCAGTTCTACAAGACAATTCTGGCGGAGATATAGAGTTCTTAGGTTCTGGTATAGGTATTGGACTAGGTTCGGACTTTTTTATTTCTAGTCAACTAGCAATTAATCTTGGCTATACGATTGGTGCTATAACAATAGATGAAGTATCAATAGGTAATTTTTCAGAGAAAGTTGAAGAAAGCGCCTCTAGTGGACGGTTTAATCTAGGGCTAGTATATTATTTCTAAGCTTCAGAAAATTTGAGTCTGGATTTGGCTCAATATTTACCTAGGTAATAGTATGATTATTATTTTTCATGTTACAGGTTTATTGCATTGAGATTATTTTTTTACGAAAATAAATTACGATGTTTAAAGTTAGACTTGGTGAGAGACTATACATAATTTGAATTATTTTTGCTGAAATTGTAGGGTACATTCTAAATTTCTTTTTTTGTAATTGCTCAATAATTTTTTCCGCAGTCTGTTCTCGAGTTAAAGCATTAATTCCTGGTCGTTTACTTAGTAGTACTTCTACTCCTTCAGAATTGATAATCGTTTTATGATCTTCATTCTCTGTGAAACCTGGATAATTTATGCCAACAAAAACCCCGTAATCAATTAATTCACTTTTTAAGCTTTCAGCTAAACTTATTACCGCACGTTTAGTAGCTGAATACTGCGAATAGTTGGGTAATCCGATTATACCTGCTACAGATGAGATAAATAATATAGAACCTCTATGTTTACAAATATTATTTACACAAGCTAAAGTTGGATATATACTACCAAGTAAATTAATATTAACGACTTTTTCTAATGCATTTGGTGCTGATTCTTTTAATAAGCCACTTGATGCAACACCAGCATTATTGATTAGTATATCAATTCGTCCAAAGTTTTTTAACGCAAATTCTCTTAACGCTATACAAAATTCATATTTACTTACGTCACCTGCTAGTCCAATTACATTGGGGTTAAATTTTTCAAGATAATTAAGTGCATTTGTTACTTTTTCTGATGACCTTGAATTGATAACAAGTCGAGCACCTCTTTTTAATAGCATTTCAGCAGTTTTAAACCCTATGCCTTGTGTCGATCCTGTAATTATTATGACTTTATTTTTGAACATAGATCTTTAGTATTTAAACGTATCCATTTGCTTGAAACCATTCAAAGCATTCTTTTATAGCAATAGCTGGACTAGTATGTGGGAGTCTTAGTTCTTTTTTTGCTTTTTTACCTGAATAGCAATGATTTTCACAAGAAATAACAGCTAATTCTCTAGTCATAGTTGGTATATTTCCACTAATTTTTCCAAATAACGAATTAATTGTTCCATATAGTTTAATTATGGATTTAGGCAAGGTATACCTTGGTACATTTATCCCTATAGACTCTCCTATGATATCAAAAATTTCTTTGTAGGAAAGATTATCATTTGCGAGTATGTAACACTCACCTGACTGACCTCTTGATATGCTATTTGCTATTGCAATAGAAGCATCTTTTACAGCAACATAACTTCTTGAACCAGGCGGGTAAATGGGTAATTTATTTTTAAATAATGCAATAATAAGTTGACCAGAACTTGGTTTTGAATCATATGGACCTAACATGAAAGTAGGATTAATTATACATGCGTCTAAGCCATTATTTTTAACCGCATTTAGTATTAATTGTTGAGCTTCAAATTTAGAATCCATATAGGATAAACCGTACTTGAAACCATTATAAACATCATTTTCATCGCCTGGTTTTTCTTTACTACCTGGCGCGAATGAATTAGCTGTTCCAATATGTATTAATCGATTTACATTATGCTTTAAACAAGATTCAATTACATTACTTGTACCTGTAACGTTTACAGCTCGGATGTTTGAATTATAAGCTGGATAAACTCTAGTATCGGCTGCAGCATGAATTACAATGTCATGATTAATTATGGCATTATCTAAAGCCTGTTTATCTAAAATATTTCCGTAATATCGATTTACTGGTAAGCCAATTAGACCTATGGAAGCCAATGATTTGTTGAAAAGCATGACGCTAACATCATAATGTCTACTCAACAACTCGCGAACTAAATTATTTCCTAAAATACCATCTGCACCAGTAACTAATACCTTCATATTTTAAAATTATATTTAATCTTTATAGAAAAATTACTTTATAAATTTAATCAAAAATTGCATTTCATTAAAATAAAAAAGC
>ERZ802830.3648-NODE-3648-length-12884-cov-6.71432_pt1 | contig 12884 bp, 13 predicted proteins | sample MGYA00345654_ERZ802830 | MGnify/ENA primary metagenome ERZ802830 (study PRJEB30503, sample SAMEA104212375) | marine metagenome | biome: Westerlies Biome; feature: [SRF] surface water layer (ENVO:00010504) within the epipelagic zone...; material: water... | reverse complement strand
GTCCTGATCGGTCCGTGCCCGGGCACTTTTCCGCCAGGGTGCTTCCATCTTGTTGATGGTTTCTCCTTCCAGCTGCACCGGCACTGCCATGAAGTCGCAGTAGGTGTTGATCAGCGTGCGGATCCGCGCAGGCTCGAGGTATTCCAGCTCGTCCTCCATCAGATGGAGGATCACATCGGTTCCAGGCTGGTCTCGCTCCGTTGAACCGATGCTGAAGTTGGGTGATCCATCGCAGCTCCAGCGCACGGCTTCGCTGTCAGGCCGGGCTGATTTGGTGATCAATTCCACCCGATCGGCCACCATGAAACTGGAGTAGAAGCCCAGGCCAAAGTGACCGATGATCGCGTCATCCTCCTGTTTGTATTTTTCTAAAAAATCCTCCGCGCTGGAGAACGCCACCTGGTTGATATAGCGCTTCACTTCATCGGCCGTCATGCCAATGCCGTTGTCGGCAATGGTGAGGGTCTTTTGTTCGCGATCCACGGTGATGCGGATGGAACCCTCGTCTCCTTCGCTGCAATCGCCAGCCATGGCAGCCATGCGCCGCTTGCTGATGGCATCAACCCCATTGCTCACCAGTTCCCGCAGGAACACTTCGTGGCCGGAGTAAACGGCCTTCTTGATGATTGGAAAAATATTTTCGGTATGGATCTGAATCTGACCCTGTTCGTCCAGCACCGCCATGGCTGCAGCGAGAAAGTTCGAACCTAGGAATGAACTCCTTTCGGGCTCAACCGCTGGCGGGTCGGGGTCCCCGTACCGATCGGCAGTGGCGATGCAGCCTTAACCCGCCTTCTGAAGATCCGGACGTTCCTCCGCCAGGATCGCGCCCTCCACGGGGCAGACCTGAAGACAGATCCCGCAATCAATGCAGGTGTCGAAATTGATCCAGTAGAAGTCGGTTCCTTTCTTGTTCTTGCCCTTTCCCTGGTCGATGCAGGCCACAGGACAGGCATCGACACAATCCGCCACGCCCTCGCAGACGTCTGTGACGATGGTGTGAGCCATGGAATCAGCCAGGAGATTTCGGGATCCTAAGGATCGATCCAATCGAGTTGCACGGATCCCTTCTCGTTGGCCAGCTGCTGAGCCATTTCCTTGCTCTCGAGAGGCTCCAGGGCCATCACAGCCACCCGGCCTTGCTCATGCCAAGAACGCTGGCGCGCCATGGCTGTTTCCAACCTTGTGGCGGTGGAGAAGGCCACGAGAATGTCTGCTTCCTGGGTTGCTTTGGGATTCGTGTCGTTGATCAATTCCCGAATCGGATCAATCGCCAGGCTGAATCCCGCTCCATAGCCCATGTGTTCGGCTGCACCGCAGCGCCTCACCAATTCGTCGTAGCGGCCCCCTCGGGCAATGACAACTGGGGCAGCAATGCCATCGCAGACCAGTTGAAACACCAGCCCGGTGTAGAGCTCGAAATGCGGTTGAAAGGTGGGATCCAATTGAATGGTGACCCCCTGTTCAGCAGCCGCTGCTCCGATCTGGTCGCAGACACGGCCCAGTTCGGCGAAGACAGGTTGTTCTCCAAAAACGGAGCCCAGATCCTGCAGAACGGTTTCAGGGTTGCCGCGGTTGTCGAGCAGCGTCACCAGTTGGCGGCGAACTGCAGGGTCTAGATCCATGGAGTCCAACCCGAGACGATCGAAGTCGATCAGTGCGGTTCGAATGCGCTCGCGCGTGATCCCTGTGAAAGGTCTGAGGATCAGATCCATCAAGGCGGTGTGACCCAGCAGCAGCCTCGGTTTCTGCGCTTTGCTGAGCGAGAGCGTTTTCACGGCAGCCATCAGCAGGCTGAGCAGCTCCATTTCAGCTTCACTGCCGCGAACACCAAACAGTTCGACGCCGCTCTGCAGGTTCTCCTCGATGCACTGGCCTCCCTCATCAGCGGCTCGCGTGCGGAACACCGTTCCGGATGCCCAGAGCCGCAGGGGGCGTTGCTTTTCGGCCAGCCGTGTGCAGGCGGCTCGCGCAATGGATGCGGTCATTTCGGGGCGTAGCCCGAGCGGCTCATCGGCCACCAGCCGAACGATATCTGCACTGGGGATGGCATCACCCGCCTTCAGTGTGTCGAGACGCTCCACGCGCGGGGGTGCGACTTCGTCGTATCCCCAGAGTCGGTACACAGAGGCCAGTCGATCGGTGAGAAGACGGTTGGTCTCCACCTGGCGAGGGTTCAGATCCTTCGCGCCTGCGGCAGGTTGCAGCGCCATCTCCAGAAAAGTCTGCGACGCCTCAGGATCCCATGGCCGTGATCTCAGGAGCTCCGAAGGCGTCCCCGGGTAAGGGCTTCACCTCTGCGAGAACCTCAATCATGGCCGGGTGAAGCGCCTTCCCAGCAGCGACAACACGGCCGGATCGAAGCTCAAACGGTTCATTGCGGTATCCGCTGATCCGACCACCCGCCAGCTCCACCAAGGCCACGCCAGCAGCCAGATCCCAGGGCGCTAGGCCGCGTTCCCAGTACCCGTCCTGACGTCCGGCAGCAACAAAGGCCAGATCAACGGCTGCAGCTCCCCCGCGACGCACGCCATGGGTTCGGTGGGTGAACCAGCAAAACTCCGCGTAATTGTTGTCCAGCCGGGTGTGACGGTCGTAGGCGAAACCAGTGACCAGCAGTGAATCCTCCAGCTCCCGGCAGGAACTGACCTGGATGGATGCGTCGTTGCAGAACGCTCCGAGCCCTGGTGCTCCCCAGTAGGTCTCGTTCAGGAACGGAATGGCTACTGCTCCCAGGATGGGTTGGTGGTTGTAGGTCAGACCGATCGACGTGGCAAAGAACGGATAGCCATGCGCGAAGTTGGTGGTTCCATCCAGTGGGTCCACACACCAACGGAGACCATCCTGTTCCCCTGCAGCACCGCTCTCTTCCGCCAGAACAGCCAGATCCGGAGTCTTTTCCTTTAGTGCGGCGAGAACGATCTGTTCGGCAGCGAGATCGGCGTTCGTCACCAGATCACCCAGACGACCTTTGTTCTCAATCGATGAGAGCCGGCCGAAGTGACGCATCAGCTCTTCACCACCGGCCTCTGCCACTGAACGTGCCACCGATGCCAGCCGTCGCAGATCCTCCTGCTCCAGGCCTGCTTCCCTGGCCGCTGTGGTGCAGATCAGATCAGTCATCCTTCACTCCTCCTCCAGGGGGAGACCAGCCGTGACCTTGCCGCGGCCGAAGTGGCGCCCGAACTGCAGCTCATACACCTCATCTTCATCCTGCGTTTCCGCCACCATCGGACCAACAGCCCTGGCGACGCAGAGAAGCCCATATCCCTTGGCCCGCAGTTCCTTTGAGAGACCCATCGCCTCCTGCTGATCCAGTGTGCCGCTTTGAACGCGCACTGCGCATTCGGTACAGCATCCATTCCGGCAGGAGAAGGGAAGTGGGTCTCCCTGTTCTTCAAAGCTGTGGAGGATGTATTCACCCTCTGGCACGTTGTGGGTAATGGAGCGGTTCTCCTGGCGCCAATGAATCGTGATCCTGTGGCTGGGGCGCATGCCGTCCCGCTGGAAACGCCCTGCTACATTCGCACCTGCCCCACATAAGCCGGTGGAGAGCTGGCCGAGTGGTCGAAGGCGCAGCACTGGAAATGCTGTATAGGGGCAACTCTATCGAGGGTTCGAATCCCTCGCTCTCCGCTTCTCCGGTCCGCAAGGACCGGATTTTTTTTGTCTAAATGTCGACAAAAAAGGGATGGATTGATCCATCCCCTTCAGTGGTTAAGGCTGCTGGGAGCAATCAACCGAATCGCCCTGAAACGTAATCCTGGGTGGCCTGTTGTTGGGGTGCGTTGAAGATCTTTTCGGTTTCGTTGAACTCCACCAGATAACCCACTTTTCCGCTGCCACCTTCAACGGCTTCTGCGTTGTAGAAGGCTGTCATGTCGCTGACACGCACGGCCTGCTGCATGTTGTGCGTCACGATCACAATCGTGAAGCTTTTTTTGAGTTCATGCATCGTTTCCTCGATCTTTAACGTGGAAATCGGATCCAAGGCTGAACACGGTTCATCCATCAGGATCACTTCGGGTTGAATGGCGATCGTTCGAGCGATACACAGACGCTGTTGCTGGCCGCCTGAAAGCGAGTAGCCGCTTTCGTTCAGTTTGTCCTTGCATTCGTCCCATACAGCTGCTTGCCGCAAGGAACGCTCGACGAGCTCGTCCATATCGCCGGTGAAGCCGTTAATGCGTGCTCCAAATGCAATGTTTTCGTAAATGGTCTTGGGGAAGGGATTGGGCTGCTGGAACACCATGCCGATGCGTCGCCGCACTTCCACCGGGTCCACCTGTTTGTCGTAGAGATCCACACCATCGAACAACACACGGCCCTTCAGAGAACATCCTTCGATCAGATCGTTCATGCGGTTGAGAGAGCGCAGAACAGTGGACTTTCCGCAACCTGATGGGCCGATGAAGGCGGTGACCTTCCCCCGGGGCACATCGCAGTAGACGTTCCGGACAGCTTCAAAACTGCCGTAGCTGATGGTGACGTTCTGGAGTGAAATCGCTGTTTCTTCAGAAACTTGAGGCTGGTTGGTTTGAGGGGCGGAAGCAGTCATGGTTCTGGAGAGAGGAAAGTTAGATCTGAATCAGGAACAAGAGTTGATACCGATTACTTCGATGCAAATTGGCTCAACCAGCGTGAGAAGAGATTGAGGCCAAGGATCATCACAACGAGTACAAACGAGGCGGACCAAGCAAGTTCGTTATGAAATTCATAAGGCATAATCGCAAAGTTGTAGATCAACACCGAAAGGGTGGCAATCGGAGCAAAGATGCCGTCTGAAGTCAGGAGGTCAGACCAGAATGGTGAGAAGAGTGCGGTGAAAATCAACGGGGCTGTTTCACCGGCCGCTCTCGCAATGGCGAGAACCACGCCAGTCGCGATCGGGGTGAACGCTGCCGGCAATGTGATCCTTAAAACGGTGACAAACCGAGATGCGCCAACCCCGAGGGCACCGCGTCGCAGATCGTCGGGAACCAGTTTCAATCCTTCATCGGTGGTCTTGATCACCGTTGGCAGCATCAAAATTGAAAGAGCCATTCCCCCAGCAATGGCGCTGTAGGAGTTACCAAAAAGAATCCGACTCGTGACAATCGTGCCGTAAATGAACACGCCGGCGATGATTGAGGGAACGCCGGAGAGCACGTTTGTACCAAAGCGGATGAATTGAGCAAACCATCCGCTTCTGGAGTATTCAGCCAGAAAGATGCCCCCTCCCACGCCAACCGGGATGGCGATCAGGGCAGCAATGATGGTGACAACCAATGTGCCGACAATCGCGTTGGCTATACCACCACCATCAAGGCCGGGCGGGGGAGGCAGCTCAGTGAACAGAGTGAGGCTCAGTTGGCTTCCACCCTTGATCAGCACGTAGGCCAACACCAAGATCAACGGTAGAACCGCGATTCCGGAGAAAAGGCCGGCAATCATGGTGAGGATCCGGCTGCCAACGTTGCGAACCAACGTCGGCTTGTACGACAGATCGGGGCGACCGTCAGCAGTTCGTGTAATGGAGGAATAAGTCATGTCAGTACTTCAGGCTGAGACGTTTAACGAGCCACTGGGCGAGAATGTTCACCGCCAGGGTCAAAATGATCAGAACGAAGGCGGCATACATTAGGGATGAAACCTGAGAGCCATCAGCTTCTCCGAATTGGTTGGCCAACATGGCAGCAATGGTGTTGCCGGGAGCCAACAACGAAATACTGAAGTTATTGGAATTACCAATGATCATGGTTACGGCCATGGTCTCACCCATCGCTCTTCCGAGTGCCAACATCACACCTCCAACGATTCCAGAAACCGCTGCTGGGAGGATCACATTCATGATGGCTCCCCACCGTGTTGTTCCAACGCCGTAGGCCGCCTGACGCAACTTGAGCGGAACCTGGTTGAGGGAGTCTCTTGAAATTGCGGTAATGATCGGCAGGATCATCACCACCAAGATCAACACCGCTGGAATTGTTCCGGGACCCATTGGCGGGGTGCTGAAGAAGGGAATCCAATTGAACAATTGGTACAGCCATTCCAGGCCGGGACGGATAAAAGGCTCAAGCACGAAAATTGCCCACAAGCCCAACACCACAGAAGGGATTGCTGCAAGCAACTCCACCATCACGCCCAGGACATTTCTGATCTGTACGGGGATGATGTTTTCGGTGATGAAAATGGCCGTTCCCACGCCCAAGGGCACCGCAATGATCAACGACAGCAGCGATGTGACCAACGTGCCGTAAATGGCTGCGCCAGCTCCGTATTGATCATCGACTGGATTCCATTCGGAGGTCACGAGGAACTGCCAGCCGTAGCGCCCCATGGATTCCAGGCTGCCATGAAAGACAACCACAAGAATGGAAAACAGAACGATCGCCACCATCGAAGCCAGGGCGATGGCGAGATTCTTGAAACCAATGTCCACCAACTTTTCAGATGGTGGGCGGTTCCGTAGCCGATATTGGTTGTCCTTTTCGCTGGACATTCACGCAAAAACTCGCTCACACAAGGTATCTGCGAGTTTGATCTGGGTCACTAAGAACGTCTTAACGGGGCGTTGTCGGCTGCCAAAAAGGGGTTGATTCGAACAGAGCTGGGAGCTCCAGTTAGCGTGGAGATTCCATGTTGACGACTATGGGGCGGATCGTCGGGATCGATCTGGGGACCACCAATTCGGTCGTTGCTGTGCTGGAAGCAGGCCGTCCCCATGTCATCGCCAATGCAGAGGGAGGCCGGACCACCCCATCCGTGGTCGGATACAGCAAGGATCAAGAGCTGCTTGTGGGTCAGTTGGCCCGACGTCAGCTGGTGCTGAGTCCCCGCAACACCTTTTCGAACCTCAAGCGGTTCGTCGGTCGTGACTGGGATGAACTCGAGGAAAGCAGCCTGTCTGTGCCCTACACCGTTCGGGCCAATGACCAGAACCAGGTGCGCATCCCCTGTCCGGTTACGGAGAGGGAATATGCACCCGAGGAACTTGTTGCAAGCATCATCCGCAAGCTTGTCGACGACGCCAGCACCTACCTCGGTGAGCCTGTGGAAGCTGCCGTTGTCACGGTTCCTGCCTACTTCAACGATGCCCAGCGTCAGGCCACGAGGGATGCAGGTCGGCTTGCCGGTATCTCGGTTGAGCGAATTCTGAACGAACCCACGGCAGCAGCACTGGCCTATGGCTTTGATCGGAGTGCTGTTCGGCGCGTGCTGGTCTTCGACCTCGGAGGCGGCACGTTCGATGTGTCGCTGTTGCGGATTGCCAACGGCGTCTTCGATGTGAAGGCCACCAGCGGTGACACGCAGCTTGGAGGTAATGACTTCGATCAACGGATCGTCAACTGGCTTGCCGACGCGTTCCAGAGTCAGCATGGGATCGATTTGCGCCGGGATCGTCAGGCTCTCCAGCGACTCACGGAAGCGGCAGAGAAAGCCAAGCAGGAGCTCTCCGGGGTGATGAGTACCCCCATCTCTCTGCCCTTCATCGCCACCGGTTCTGAGGGGCCACTCCACATCGAATCTCAGTTGGATCGTCCCACCTTCGAGGGTCTCTGCCCCGATCTGCTCGATCGTCTGCTCAATCCGGTTCAGGCTGCCTTGCGGGATGCCGGATGGGCAGCGGATGACATCGACGATGTGGTGTTGGTGGGAGGTGGCACGCGAATGCCCATGGTTCAGCAACTCGTGCGCACCTTGGTGCCGATCGATCCCTGCCAGTCTGTGAATCCCGATGAGGTTGTCGCCATCGGAGCCGCCGTTCAGGCCGGAATCCTCACGGGCGAGCTTCGCGATCTTCTTCTGAACGATGTCACCCCGCTGTCTCTTGGTTTGGAGACCATCGGCGGGTTGATGAAGGTGTTGATCCCTCGGAACACCCCCATTCCGGTGCGTCAGTCGGACGTGTTCAGCACTTCAGAATCAAACCAGTCATCCGTTGACATTCATGTCTGGCAAGGGGAGCGCCAGATGGCTGCCGATAACAAATCCCTCGGCCGGTTCCGTCTCTCCGGGATTCCTCCGGCCCCCCGTGGCGTTCCCCAGGTTCAGGTGGCCTTCGATATCGATGCCAATGGCCTGTTACAGGTCAGCGCCACCGATCGCACCACCGGACGCAAACAATCCGTGTCGATCCAGGGCGGCTCCAACCTGAATGAGGAGGACATCAACGCCCTCCTGGCGGAAGCGGAAGCCCGGGCTGATGAGGACCGCCGCAAGCGCAACCAGATTGAGCGACGCAATCGGGCGCAAACACTTCTGGCTCAGGCGGAACGTCGTTTGCGTGATGCGGCCCTGGAACTCGGCCCTTATGGCGCTGAACGCCAGCAACGTGCTGTGGAGATGGCCATCCGCGACGTTCAGGATTGCTTGGCTGCCGACGACATGCAAGAGCTTGATCTCTGCGTCAGCGGGCTTGAAGAGGCGCTCTTCGGCTTGAATCGCCGTCTCTCGGCCGAACGTCAAAGCGACGGTCGGCCGCTGCAAGGAATCCGGAACACGCTTGGATCTCTCAAGGATGAGTTGTTCGCTGATGACTGGGACGATGACCCCTGGGGAGCCCCCAGTCGGCCCGTTGACCGTGAGCGGGGAATGAGTCGACGCAACGACGGTGGTTGGGACGATGACTTCTACCGCTGAGCCCGACTATTGGTCGCTGCTTGGCGTTTCTTCGGATTGCACTCCACAGCAGCTCAAGCGAGCCTTTCGCCAGGAGGCCCGTCGTTGGCACCCCGATCTCAACAGCAACGATCCTGTTGCTGAAGAACGGTTCAAGCTGATCAACGAGGCCTATGCCGTCCTCAGTGATCCGCGCCGACGCGATGCCTGGCAGCGGGGAGTTTCAGGCCCCGCCGAGGGAGACGATCCCTTCTCTTCAGGGTTCCCGGATTTCGAGGACTATCTCGATGTGATGTTCGGCACGGGCCCTTCCAACCGGCCTGCAGATGAAGACGATGCGATGTCGGGAGGTGCTGCGGAGGCTGATCCGCAACCGGTGAGCGACCCCCCCGTCTCCGCTCCACCGCCTCCACCGCCGGTTCGGGCGGTGGAGGATCTTGAATCCGTCGTGGATCTCACTCCGGAGCAGGCTCTCGAGGGAACCCGGGTTGAACTCGCCCTCGGCGACGGCACTGTGGTGGAGCTGGAGACGCCTCCATTTGCAGGTGATGGCTGGCGGCTTCGCCTGGAGGGGGTCGCACCCGGGGGACGGGATCATTTCTTGCAGCTGCGCGTCGTCACCGAAGACGGTTTGAGGATTGATGGGCTTCGCGTGCTCTACAAACTCCAGTTGTTTCCACCCGATGCCGCTCTCGGCTGTGCAGTCGATGTACCAACGTTGGATGGACCGGTCACCCTGCAGGTGCCGCCCGGCTCATCCAGTGGACGCCTGCTCCGACTGCGGGGGAGAGGGCTGGCCTCCAATGACCAGCAAGGAGATCAACTGGTGGAAATCGTGGTGGTGATTCCCGCTGATCTTGGTGAAGCTGAGCGGGCGCTGTACCGGCGTCTGCAAGAGCTCTCCGAAGAATCCGGCAGCATCGAATGATTTGCAATGACAGACTCCGGGCTGGTTGGCTCAAATGCTCCAGCGATGCGCGTCCACGTTCTGCTCTTCGACGCTGGTACGGACAGCGAAGGCATCCATTCGTTGGAGATCGCAGGTCGCACCGTTGTTCTCCTTTTTGAGAACCCGGATGATGCTGAGCGTTATGCCGGTCTGCTGGAAGCCCAGGATTTCCCGGTTCCAAGCGTGGAAGCTCTGGATCGTGAGGATGTGAATCTCTTCTGCAGGGAAGCGGGTTACGAAGCTCGACTCATCGAATCCGGGTTTGTTCCCCAGAGCGATGAGGAACGCTTGTTCATGGCTCCACCTCAGAGCAACCGTGATGTGAGCAACTGGAAGGATGAGCCAGTTGCTGAGCCTCCATCAACTGAAACAGAGTCCAGCTCTGAGCTGGACGCTTTGCGCAAACGTCTGGAAGGACTGCTCTGATTCATGGCCGTCTTTGATCCCGATCTGAAGCCCAGCGGCGACCGGGGCTATCTGCTCACTGAACAGAGCAACCCCCGCAGTAGCCGCCTCGATCAACTCAGCACCACCGAGCTCGTCAACCTGTTCACGGAAGAGGATCTCCGGCCTCAGCAAGCCGTTGCCGCAGCCTCTCCGGCATTGTCTGCGGCTGTGGATGCCATTTCGGAACGATTGCGAAACGGTGGCCGCCTCTTTTACCTCGGTGCAGGCACGTCCGGTCGGCTTGGTGTGCTCGATGCCGCTGAATGTCCTCCGACGTTCTGCAGTGATCCAGAGATGGTGCAAGGCGTGTTGGCCGGTGGTGCCCCGGCGCTGCTTCGCAGTTCTGAGGGACTCGAGGATCTCGAAGCTGCCGGTCGCTCTGATCTCGAGGACCGTGGTTTTTCCTCAGCAGACTGTGTTGTGGGGATTGCGGCAGGAGGAACCACCCCTTACGTGCGCGGTGGACTCAGCCATGCAGGCTCGATCGGCGCTCTGGCGATCGCCATGGCCTGCGTGCCAAGCGACCAGGCCCCCATGCCTTGTGACATCGATATCCGGCTGTTGACTGGCCCAGAGCTTTTGACCGGGTCGACCCGCCTCAAAGCCGGTACCGCCACCAAAATGGCGTTGAACATCCTGTCGACCGCTGTGATGGTGAAGCTCGGCAAGGTGTTCGGCAACCGCATGGTGGATGTGGCGGCGAGCAACAGCAAACTTGTCGACCGGTCCCTGCGGATTCTGCGGGATCTCGCTGGGGTGGAACGGAACGCGGGCCTCGCCTTGCTTGAGGCCGCTGGAGGTTCAGTGAAGTTGGCGTTGTTAATGGCCAGCACCGGCCTCGGTGCTGATCAGGCGACAGCGGTTCTGGAGGAGGCTGGCGGGTTGCTGAACGAGGCGCTCCAGCGGAGCGGTGCAAGCCTCAATCAGGCCTGATTCCAGTTGCCCCAGTAGGGAGAGGTGAAGAGATCGAGCTTCTGGCGTGTTGCCGGAGGCACATGCTCGGGAGGGGTGATCAAAGCCATGGAGAGGGCGGTGTGAGCGTCCGAGCTCGGACGCTCACGGCTCATCTGCTTCATGAGCCGCGTGAGGATGGGCGCCGTTGCTTCGGCATTGGCACGCAGATTGCCGATCACCATCTCAACGCTGACGGCATCGTGGTCTGGATGCCAGCAGTCGTAATCGGTCACCATGCTCAGAGAGGCGTAGGCCAGTTCCGCTTCACGGGCCAGACGGGCCTCGGTGTGGTTGGTCATCCCAATCACGGAACAGGTCCACGAGCGGTAGAGCTCACTCTCTGCACGGGTTGAAAAGGCGGGACCCTCCATGCAGAGATAGGTGCCACCGCGATGCAGGGTGCTGCCTGCTGGGAGAGCAGCTTCGGCTGCATCGGCCAGCAGCGCGCTGAGCTTGCAGCAGAACGGCTCGGCCAAACTGACGTGGGCGACGCATCCCTCGCCAAAAAAAGTCTGGGGGCGTTGCTGGGTTCGATCGATGAACTGATCGGGGATCACCATGTCGCGAGGGCGCAGGTTCTCCTGCAAGGAACCCACCGCTGACACCGAGATCAACCAGCGCACATTCATGGAGCGCATCGCCCAGATGTTGGCGCGGTAAGGAACCTCGCGCGGGAGCAAGTGATGGTGCCGGCCATGACGGGCCAGAAACACCACCTCCATTCCCGCAAGGCGACCCAGAAGAAGACGATCGGATGTCGGGCCGAATGGTGTTTCCACCGACAGCTCCTGCACATCCTGAAGGCCGGGAATTGCGTAAAGACCGCTGCCGCCGATCAAACCAACGCGGGCAGTACTGAGATCCGTCATGGATGCTGTCTCTCTAAACTCCAGTTTTGCCCGCGCCACCATGACCAAGGCCCTGATGGACACCGACGCAGGCGTGATCGAGCTTGAACTCTTCGAAGCCGACGCTCCGAACACCGTGGCCAACTTCGTGAAGCTGGTCAAGGAAGGCTTCTATGACGGCCTGGCCTTTCACCGCGTGATCCCAGGCTTCATGGCTCAGGGCGGTTGCCCCAACAGCCGCGAAGGCTCCCGCGGCATGCCTGGTACCGGAGGCCCCGGCTATCAGATTGATTGCGAGATCAACAACCAGAAGCATCAGGCTGGAACCCTGGCGATGGCCCATGCGGGCCGAAACACCGGTGGCTCGCAGTTCTACATCTGCCATGAGGGCCAACCACACCTGGATGGTGTTCACACGGTGTTCGGCCACACCGGCAACATGGATGTGGTGTTGAAGCTGAACAACGGCTCCCGCATCAACAAGGTGACGATTCAGGACTGAGGTCGGTTCAGCTCCAGTGGAGCAGGGACGGTGCACTGCCAGGCAGCACCACCCTGCTCCCCATTTTCAATTCGTTGAGCTTCCGTTCCTCCCGCTCCAATGTTTGGGGGGGGTGAAGGGCCATCCGTTCACTGGGCACCTGAAGCAGTCCAATCGACTGAATCCCGGAAAGTTCTGCCATTTCCTTCAGCAGCGATGTGGGATCTGTGCCTTCAGGAAGCAATTTCCACACGAACTGCGGCCTGTCCCACAGGGCGAGAAGGCGTGGTTCATGCAGTGCTTCAAGGCTGATTCCTTGCGCGGCAGCCAGAGCTTCAACCCGTTGGCGAAGGTCAGGCCAGCTTTCGGGTGCTGTTTCAACGTTGAAAGCCAGAACGACGCAGGGAGTATCTGTCTCAATCAGATGCCCGAGTTTGTCCCGCTTCGCCGCGAGGTATCCAGCGTTGTGATCCCCGGGGTCCATCACGAGTGGAACCCTTTCCACCACTTGCAATCCATACCCCCCGAGGCCGGCGATCTTGCGAGGATTGTTGGTGAGAAGCCGCAGACGATGCACGCCGAGGTCCGTCAGGATCTGTGCACC
>ERZ802830.3647-NODE-3647-length-12886-cov-8.61336_pt1 | contig 12886 bp, 13 predicted proteins | sample MGYA00345654_ERZ802830 | MGnify/ENA primary metagenome ERZ802830 (study PRJEB30503, sample SAMEA104212375) | marine metagenome | biome: Westerlies Biome; feature: [SRF] surface water layer (ENVO:00010504) within the epipelagic zone...; material: water... | reverse complement strand
ACCCCAACACCAATGGGTACGCCCATATAGTAAAAGCCAGCGGCAAATCCCATTCTTTTAGAAGGAAAAGAATCCGATAAAAGAGACATTGATGTCGGAGTTAGTATAGATTCACCTACACCAATAAACATTCTAGGTAGTGCCATGGAGATAAATCCTTTCGCGGCACCCGTTAGAGCTGTAAATACACTCCAGAGTATGACGCCAAAAGCGATTAGACGAGGTCTATTAACCATGTCTGCAAGCACACCCATAAACAAGCCCGCTACAGAATAAAAGATAATAAACGGTACTGTGGTTAAGAATCCATATTGAGTGTCTGTTAAACCTAGATCAGGGACTATGAAGTTAGCAAAACTTGCAATCAATTGTCTATCTACAAAATTTAGTAGATTAAGAAGTGTTAAGAAAAATAAAAGTCTGTATGCGTTCAAGGGAACTCCTTTTGGCAAAATCATAACATAAGCTTCTTAATATAGATTTAATTGAATTTATATAAAATATAGTGTTATAGTTGACTAACACACTGGGAAGAAACATGAAAAATAAAAGAAATTGGTCAAACTCAGAAATGAGATCATTAACGAGAGGTGAGGCAATGCATTATTTCTCAACTGGACAACATTACTCTACGAAAGAAGATTGGTATATATGGTTTCTTGGTAACGCAACTCGCTACTCTATATTCCAAACCTTTTTATGGAAATATGGAAACGGAGAGATGGTAAGTTATACAGACTTAACAAGAACTGAAAAGATTGGGTCTCAAAGACTCAAAATAGATTCTATAAAGGCTACTATAAGAGAAGGTCTTACCTTGGGTTATATTGAGGCATTTAAATCTGAAAAGGACAGAAGGGTAACTATGTATGCTTTTGATCAATCAATCATGCAAGAAGTTACAGATTATTGTTTTATGATGAGAAGAAATCGCATGTGGGAATCTGCATCATTCATCAGTGACAATTCCACAGACTCTATCAACAATCAACTTGCTAAGGCTGGAATGAAAAAACATTGGCTCGATTCAATAAATAACTTTATTTCTAAATTTGCTGGAACAGCAAAAGCTCAGTTTGGAGATGAACAACTTCCTAATGTAATTCCGATAAATAATAAAAAAGGTTAATAAATTAGTTGTAACTTTTAGTTTCTATTGTACTTGAACAGACGATCCTTTTAGTTAGTATTCCCGTATCTCAAGGATGAGATAAGAGAGTGGACCTTATTCAGATTTCACCCATCCCTTCCCAGGATATTAATCTCAGAGTCTAGGTTCACTTCTCTTCCCTAAGTCAGGAAGAGTATTCGTTAAACATTGCCGTTCTTCCCCCATCAACAACTATATCTTGGCAGGTAACAAAACTACCCGCATCGCTTGCGAGGTATAGTGCAGCTTCGGCTATATCGCTTGCATGACCTGATCTGTTCAAGGGAACTGCATTTGCTAAGTTTCCTTCTAGTTTTTTTAATTTTCTCTCATTTTCTTCTTCGCTTAGAGAATTTGAAACAGCAGATCCTCCCCAAAAAATTGGAGTAGCAATAGCGCCCGGTGAGATAGCATTGACTCTAATATTATCTTTACCTAATTCTACACCAGACATTTTAGTAAAATGCGTAACACCGGCCTTCAAAGCCGAGTAAAGAGGATCACCTTGTCTGTATCTAATTCCTGCAATACTTGAATTATTAATTATGCATCCGCCATTGTTTTCTCTCATAGGTGGAATGGCATATTTTGTTCCAAGCATTACGCTCGCCAATAGAAGATGAACTCCATAATCTATATCTTTTTGTGTAATCTCTTCCAGACCTGCACCAACAGGACCTCCTGCATTGTTAAAAAGGATATCTAACTTTCCATAGGAGTCTGTTGTGAATTTAACTGCCTCTTTTATATCATCTTCTTTAGTAACATCCGATACGCAGTATCTTGCATTGTCACCTAGCTCATTCGCTAATTTAGAGCCTTTTTCTTCTGATCTTCCAGATATGATTACCTTTGCACCTTCGGATATAAAAAGTCTCGCAGTCTCTGCTCCTATACCACTGGTACCACCAGTAATTAATGCAACTTTATCTTTCAATCTTTGTCCCATCTTAATTTTCTCCTCTAAGGCATTCATAAGTCTTATTTATTAGTTCAATGGACCTACCATCAGCAGCTAAATTATTAGCCATTTTATTCATCACATAGGAAATTCCTAAATTATTTACTGGATCTCCGAATCCACAAGAACCACCCCAACCTGAGTGACCAAAAGATTTTTCTTCTGGTCCGTAGATTATCTTATGCATATTCATAACAAATCCTGCACCCCATCTTGTTACAACTCCTAATACTAAATCTCTACCTGCAATTCTTTCTGCACTCATGGTTTCGATAGTTGAATTGTCTAATAATTTAAGGTTTGGATCTTCAGTAACAATCAGACTATAAAGTTTTGCAATTCCAGAAGCACAACCTTGTCCATTCGCAGATGCTATTTCAGCATTTCTCCATTCTCTGGTGTTTTGATGTTTTAATAGATTAGGACCTTGATCAGAAAATTGTTTAGCTTCATTGGATTCATTTGTTTCTTTAGCTTTGTTCTCTTCTCTTGGAAAAGGTACCATTTCAGCTACTCTATTTTCTTCTGACTCTGGCAGGCCAATATGAAAATCTATTTCATTTGGAGCTGCAATTTCTTCTTTAAAGTAAGTTCCAAGTGTTTTGCCTGTTATCCTAATAACTAACTCTGATGATAGCCATCCATAGGTAAGGGAATGATATCCAGAAACTGTTCCAGGTTCCCAGAGGGGTTTCATTTGAGCTAATTCTGAAGCCATAACAGCTTGGTCGTAATAGTCTTCTACATTGTTTGTATTTGACCCGCAGATGCCTGCTTGATGTGATAGAAGCATGCCAACTGTTACATCTTCTTTTCCATTACATCCAAACTCAGGCCAATAAGTAGAAACTTTTTCTTCATAGTCGAGACGTCCTTGTTGATGAAGATGTGCAAGTGTTAATGCAGTTATACCTTTAGTGGTTGACCATACATTAGCCAATGTATCTCTATTCCATACTATATTTTTTTCTTTATCAGAATAGCCAGACCATATATCTATTAAAGGTTTCCCGTCCTGGTAAACACTGAAAGAGGAACCTACTTCTCTCCCAGAATCATGTAATCGTTGGAAAAGTTCTCTAACGGGAGAAAATTTTTCTTCATAAGTTCCACTAATATCCATGCTTATTCCTTTATTCTTAATTAACTGAAAATATCATAAATCCATATCCATTTATTTCAATCTTATCATCACTGAAATCTGTATTCGATGAGATTACTACTTCTATTTGATGATCTTTAAATTCTTCAAATAAGTGTTTATCTGTATTTAAGTTGAAGATACATAATAATTTCGAGGCTTTTGTCTCTCTAGTAAACATCAGAACATCTTCTTTGGATGGAAGAAATTCCATCTCTCCTTCTAGGAGCTCATTTCTTTTTCTCCTTAGATCTAAAAATTCTTTATAAAAATTTAATATAGATTTATCGTCTTCTTCTTGAATGTTTACCGAGTTTAATTTTTGTTTTTCTTTTACAGGTAACCACGGCTTAAATGTGGAGAATCCAGCATTTAGACTATTTCGATTCCATGTCATTGGCGTCCTGCAACCATCGCGCCCTTTGTTCTCTGGCCAATACCTGATGCCGGGTGGATCTGTTAATTCTTTAAATTCTAACTTTGTTTCTGTTTGGCCTAATTCTTCACCTTGATATAGGCAAGGGGTTCCTTTTAATGAAAGCAGAAGGGCAGATGTTAATTTGGCAAATTCTTTTGATTCTTTGGGATCCCATCTTGATACATGCCGTTCAACATCATGGTTTGAGAAACTCCAACACGGCCAACTGTCTTTGTTATTTTCAAAAAATTTTTCAAGTGTGCTCTGTATAAATGAAGCAGAAAATTCTTTACCTAGAAGCTCAAAACTATAAGCCATATGTAGTTTTGAATCTCTAGTGTATTCTTGCATAATTTCAATTGCCCTGTGGGAATCACCTATCTCTCCAATCGAGGTTTTATTTGGATAACTATCAAGCAATTCTCTGAATCTAGTTAAAAAATTTAAATTCTCTGTTTGATTAATTGCATAGAGCTGATTTTGTAAATAATAAGGATTTATAGGCGGTCTTTTAAAATCTTTAGGGCTTTTTGGATTATCTCTTAATTTTGTATCATGAAAGTAATAGTTGACTGTATCTAATCTAAATCCATCAACTCCCTTTTCCAGCCAAAATCTAACTTCTCCTAAAAGAAAATCTTGAACTTCTGTATTATGGAAATTGAAATCAGGCTGGCTCGTCAGAAAATTATGGAAATAATATTGCCCTCTAAGAGGTTCCCATTCCCATGCTGAACCTCCAAACACAGACAGCCAATTATTAGGAGGAGACCCATCCGCTTTTGCATCTGCCCAAACATACCAATCAGATTTCTCAGATTTTTTATCACTCCTACTTTCTAAAAAAGCTTCGTGTTGATCAGAGCTGTGGGATAAAACCTGATCTATTATAATTTTGATATTATTTTTATGTGCCAGGGAAACCAATTCTTCAAAATCTTCCATTCTTCCAAATAACGGATCTACAGAGGTATAGTGACTTACGTCGTATCCCATATCTTTCATTGGAGATGTGAAGAAAGGAGACAACCAAATTGCATCCACTCCCAAGCCACTAATATAATCTATCTTTTGGATTACTCCTTTTAGATCTCCTATACCATTACCAGAAGTATCAAAGTAAGACCTCGGGTAGATTTGATAAATAACAGCCTTCTTCCACCAATCATTCATTATTTAATTTTGATTTTAACCATCCAATAAGTTTATTTTCGAAAGGAAGAATAACTTTATAGCTTTTCATATCTTCCTCTAGATTTTGAATGGCCTTTATCAGATCCACCACGGCTTGTTGATTAGTTAATATTGATGAAACAGGGTCTACATGAACTCTAACGGTAAACAAAATAGAACGAGAGTTTTCGAGTCGTCTAAGAGTTTGTCTTTCAACTCTTAAAAATAAATCTTCTGGATTAATATTTTTGATCTCTACAAGAGACTTACTTCCAATGGGTTGAAATAATTCCGGACTATCAAAAATTGACCAATTAAACCTTTCAAAAACTTTTTTATCTGGAAGGTTTCTAAAAATATTATTAACTCTTGAGTCTATTTTTTCATAACCTGGAACTTCTTTATGTATTTCGGATAAAGATTGTTTATGCTTTTCATTAAGAGACCATCTCGTTGGGGCACATAACGAAGCTGATTTGAGGTAAAAGACTTCTTTTTTAGGTTCCATAATAATCAGATCTTCTTGGACAAGAAGAGAGGCCAGCTCTAGCGGGCTCTTGAAATCCTTATAGTAGTAAATTGTATTACTTTTAATTACTTCAATTGATTTTCGAGTAACTTTATATGCGTCGCTATGAAAATCTTTCAAATGATCTAATAAGATATCTAAGACTTCCTTTTGTATTTCAATAGAATCTGGAGGAGTGATTAAAACGTCTTTTTTTCTTTTTTTATAAAGTTTTTGCTTTAATTCAATTTCTTGAAGAAATAAATTATCTATTTCTAACCAAGAAGACTCTTCTATAGGCCTGAGCCCAATATCTACTCCACCTTTTCCATCTATATAGGGTTGATGGACAGGAAGGTTCAAATTAATTTAGTCCTCTTTTTTTTAGTAGAGGCTCTATCTCTGGTTCTTTACCTCGAAACCTAACATATTGAGTCATGAGGTCATCAGTATTGCCTGCAGCGTAGACGTATTTTTTAAGCTTATCGGCTGTCTCTTTATCAAACAAGCCCTTATCTTTGAAGGCTTCAAAGGCATCTGCTTCAAGCACTTCGGTCCAAAGGTAACTGTAGTAACCGGATGAATAGCCTCCAGCAAAAATGTGTCCAAAATAGGTACTTCTGTATCTACTTTCTATTTCAGGAATAAGTCCTAAATCATTTAAGGTTTCGTCTTCGAATTTATCTATATCTTCAATCAGACCTTGATCGGTATGGTACGCCATATCCAAATGGGCAGCCGCAACATATTCTGTAGTTGCAAAACCTTCATTAAAAGTCCCAGCTGCAGAAATCTTGTTTAATAAGTCTTCTGGTATGGTTTCTCCAGTTTCATAATGTTTTGCAAACGTTTTAATCACTGAAGGTTCTCTTGCCCAGTTTTCCATCATTTGTGAAGGAAACTCTACGTAATCTCTTGTAACTGATGTGCCGGATAAACTGGGGTACTGGGCATCAGACAGAAGGCCATGTAAACCATGTCCAAATTCATGGAATAATGTTTCTACTTGTTCAAAGGAAAGTAAAGATACTCCATCAGCATTTTCAGGAGGAAAGTTACAAACATTTATGACTATAGGTATGATCTCGCCATCAAACTTACTTTGACTTCTAAAAGTATTCATCCAAGCACCACCACCCTTGTTCGGTCTTAGAGTAAAATCTGTATAAAAAATTCCTATAACCTTTTTATTTAAATCTTCAACAATAAATGACCTTATGTTTTCTCTGTATTTAGGTAAGTCATTCCTTTCAGTAAAGGTTATATCAAATAGCTTTTGTGCTACATCAAAAGCTCCTGCTAATACTTTGTCTTCACTAAAGTAGGGCTTAACTTCTTCTTCTTTAAAATCAAATTTTTCCTGTCTTAATTTCTCAGAGTAATGCCACCAGTCCCAAGCTGCTAATTCAAAATTTCCGCCTTCATCAGAGATTAATTTTTGCATTTCTTCAACTTCACCTTTAGCCTTTTCTACACCTGGCTTCCATATTGTCTGAAGAAGTTTATTAACATTTTCAGGAGTTTTTGCCATGGTATTGTCTAAAACATAATCAGAATGACTATCAAATCCCATCATAGATGCCTTTTCTTTTCTTAAAGAAATCATTTCTGCAATTATTTCTTTATTATCATACGCATTGTCGTTATCACCTCTTTGGATATAAGAGTTATAAAGCTCCTCTCTTAGGTCCCTTTGAGTTGAGTATGTTAAGAAAGGGTACATACTGACACGAGTGGGTTTAAAGACCCACTTTCCACTCTGTCCTTCTGAATCAGCTAGAAGCGAAGCTTGTCTTATTTCTTCTGCAGGAAGTCCATCAAGATCCTCTTCATTCTCAATGACCATACTGTATGAGTTAGTTTCTTTTAATACGTTTTGATCAAATTGTACTGATAAAGAAGATAAGGAACTGTTTATCTGAGTCAATCTTTCCATAGATTGATTATCTAGGTTTGCTCCAGACCTTATAAACCTTTTATACGTTTCTTCTAGCAATCTATTCTGTTCAGTTGTCAAATTAAAGGACCCTTTATTATCAAATAACTCTTTTATTCTTTTAAAAAGTTCTTTATTTAAAAGTATTGAATCATTGTGTGCAGATAATTTGGGGCTAATCTTCATAGCCAGAGCATCCATATCGTCATTTGTATTAGAGCCCAGAAGATTAAAGAAAACATTAGCAACTTTATCTAATGTTTCTCCTGATCTTTCCATGGCCTCGATCGTATTTTCAAAAGTAGGTTCTTGTTGGTTATTAGCTATTTCTTCGATCTCTTTCAGATGCTCTTTCATCCCAATATCAAATGCTGGTTCGTAATGAGCAAACTCTATCTCTTCAAAAGGAGGAATTTTAAATGGTGTTTCGTAATCGTTCAGAAAAGGGTTCATAGAATTATCCTTATTTGTGCAACTTAAAATAAAAAGTAAGAGAAGGGGAATAAACTTTTTAAACATCTCATAATATTACTTAAATATCCTCTCAAGTGAATAAATATTTTAGAATGTGGATAATGAATCCTGCTTTACTATTTTCTCTTTTGAAACGCTTAATAGGTGTGGGTCTTTTGGTTTTAAACTACCTTAGCTATGGTTTAATGATAAAACTAGCCGCCGATCCTAGTCTATTAGCAATTGAAAGAATTATTTATCCTACGTTAATTTGGCTAATAGGTTGGGTTTTTGTAATTGTAGGTATTTATTTAGCTGGACCAGAACTCGTTGCCAAGATGAAAGGCTTCTTCGTAAATTTAAAAAATAAAATAATAAATAAGAATGATGATAAATAAACTTGATCACTTGATCGTCTCAGTTAAAAACATATCCGAAGCAGAAATAAATTACTCTAAATTATTCGGTATGAATCCCGTTTGGAGAGGGGAGCATAAAGAGTTAGGCACTATCAACTCTATCTTTAATTTTAATAATATTTACTTTGAGCTTTTAGCGGCAAATGGTGAGGGACTTGGAGCTCAGCTTGTTAATAAAACGATTGAGGAAAATGGTGAAGGCTTAACCGGTCTAGTTCTGGGAACCGAAGACTTAGCTAAGAGCAAAACACATTTACTAAATGAAGGATTTGATTTTGGAAATATCTCAAATGGAGAGGGAATGGATTTTGATAATGGAAAAGTTAGAAGATGGAAGAATTTATTTCTACCTGACAACCTTACTAGAGGCTTATTTGCTTTTTTGATTGAGCATACGGAAGGTGAATTACCAATGCCTGATAACTTCCCTGATTCGTCTATTCATAAACTTGATCATGTTGTAATCAATACAAATGATCCAGATGGGTTTATTGAAGTTTATCAAAATATCTATGGTCTTAGACTTGCATTAGATCAGACAATTGAGAAGTGGGGAGGCAGGATGCTCTTTTTTAGACTCAACAAAACTACTATAGAAGTAATTGGTAAAAAGGATGATAAGGAAACAGAAGATAAACTTTGGGGTCTTGCTTGGGATGTTAAAGATTTAGAAGCAACCCATGAAAGACTTGTAAAGGGCGGGTTTGATCTTACTCCAATTAAAGACGGTAGAAAACCAAACACATTAGTATCTACAGTTAAATCTAATACCCATAATATTCCTACCCTTCTTATTGAGCACCTTGTTTCTTGAATTTATCGTAAATCCAATAAGGAGAATAGATTAGATAAAATACTACTATTCCAAGGGTAATTAGAACTGGAATATGCAGTGGAGGTTCAGGGAAGAAATCTAACAGACTTTCTCCAACAGGTTTAGTTCCTAAATACCAATAGTTAGCTGGCGGTCCTATTATCTGATTTATTATGTAAATAACCGGTAAAAAGGCCAAAGAAACATAAATTCCATTTCTAACAGACTTCAATGTGGGTCTATTATTTAAACTTAAAGAGGCATACACAATGGCGACAATTAAAAGGCCATGCCCAATAAAAAATAAGATAAATTGAGGATCTGGAAAATCTTTAGGTATATCTGGAGTCAAAAGGGCGTTAATCCCTCCGCCAATACCCCAAAAAAATGAAACTTCGAAGAATATCCTTCTTTCAGTTATTAAAAATATTCCTATAAAGAGTGTTGATAAATTGCACATGTGTATAGGGATTAATCTTGCCCAAGGAAAATCCATTGAATAATGCCAGATAAAAGGTTTTATGAGCTCCAATAATATTGCTGAGATACCAATAATCTTAGCAATCGCAATTTTATTAGCGTAAGTATTATTTTTAATTATTGCCGGCAATAGAAAGGCTATTGATATAATGATTAAAAGAGTAACCAAGTGAGAACCACTAAACATTACAAAAGGTTGAGCAATCATAGCTAGAGTATAAAAATTTATCTCATCATATGGTAGAAGATTATTTCAACAATACAGTGACTTTATGAATAATAATTCTGTTAGTTTCTTTCCAAAAATAGATAGAAAAGAATTTTTTATTCTTTCTAAAGCTTTTTTATTTTTCTTTTTTGTCCTCGCTTCTTGGTACGCATTAAGGCCTGTTAGAAATGAACTTGCCGTACAAGGTGGAATTTACAATCTTCCCTGGTTGTTGATGGGGGTCATGTTGGCAATGCTTATCATAAACCCTATATATAGTTGGTTAGTATCGCGAATCAGTCAAAATAAAATAATTCTTTATATCTATTCTTTCTTTATATTAAATTTAATACTTTTTCTGACCATGTGGTCTTTTGCAGGAGACGAAGGTCGTGTCTGGACTGGCAGAGCTTTTTACATATGGGCAAATGTTTATTCATTTTTTGTAGTTTCGATATTTTGGGTAACCATGATCAATTTCTTTGACCATACAGACTCTAAAAGATTTTTTGGAATTATCAGTGCTGGCGGCTCGTTAGGAGCATTTTTTGGGTCGTCTGTAGCAAGATATTTTTCTACTGAAATATGTGGAGATACAACTATTTCTGATCTAGGTCCTATGAGCTTAATTATTTTCTCAATTTTTTCTCTATTGTTTGCAATTTACTTCTCTAGTTCATTTAAGGCAAAGCAAAAGGAACAAAATTCATCGGAGGAAATAGGAGGGTCTAGCTTAGAAGCTTTTCAAAATATAATTAAAGATCCAGCAATAAGAAATCTAGGTCTTTACGTTATTCTATTTACTATGCTGATGACAATATCTTGGATGATTTCTTTAGGAATAGTTCAGGACTGGTCTCAAGACCCTTGCGAAAGAACGGGATTTTTTGCAAGAATTGAACAAATTGTTACTCCTTTGACATTGTTGATGCAACTCTTTGTTGCATCTTTCATACTCAGAAGAGTAGGAAGTACAGCTGTGTTAACAATTTATGGACTATTATTTTCCATAGCCTTTATGGCTTATGCCTTCTACCCAACCATAACTACAGTAATGATGGTGGTAATAAGTCTAAGAATATTTGAGTATGGTTTAAACAAACCTACACGTGAATCTATTTACACTAAGCTCAAGCAACAAGATAGATATAAATCTACTGTGTTTATAGATACTTTTCTGGCACGCTCAGGAGACGTAATAGGTGGGTGGTTTGTAAGAGGTCTAGTGGGTACAGGCATAGCGGTTTTATCTGTCACATGGGCTGCGCTACCTTTTGCAATGCTCATTTCCTTTATGGGTTTACAGGTAAGTAAGGCGGTAGAAGATGAATGAAGAATTCATATATGTAGCCGATATTACGGACATAGATCTTAATCAATCTCAATCTTTTGAGATCAATGGTAAAGATGTGCTTATTTGTCATACGAATGAGGGAGTCTTTGCTGTTGAGGATAAATGCAGCCACGCAGACATACCTCTTTGTGGTGGACAAATCATCGATAACTATATTACCTGTCCAGTTCATGGTGCTGTCTTCGATCTAAAAGATGGATCTGTTCAAGCTCCACCTGCCTTTGAAGACCTTGAAACATTTGAAGTGAGTATAGAAGGCACTTCAATTAGTGTTAAAAAATAATTTTCAGAGTAATATCTCCTTTATGAATTATAAGTTTCTTGAATGCACTGAACCTGAACCACAAGTAAGACGTATCTACTTAAACCGGCCAGAAAAAAGAAATGCTTTATGTAATCCTTTGAGAAAAGAACTGTTCGATTGTTTGGAGGTATTTGACGAAGACCCAGAAGTAAAGGTAATCATTATTTCTGGTAAAGGTTCTTGTTTTTGTGCTGGTTATGATCTCTCATATGACAATAGTGAAGATTTACCTTTCCACTCAAGTAAAACAGATGGTTTTTGGCCTCGACACGTTGTTGAGGGAGCCTTTAAAATTTGGGACCTATCCACCCCGGTAATAGCTGAAGTACATGGATACTGTTTAGCAGGAGGAACTGAACTGGCTGCTTCGTGCGATCTTGTATACGTCACTGATAACGCTGAAATAGGTTACCCTGTTGTGCGATCTATGAGCCCGCCAGATAATCAATTCTTTCCATGGTTATTAGGCATGAGAAATGCAATGGAAATGATGCTAACTGGAGAAACCATCTCTGGAGAGGAAGCAGCTATTAATGGTTTTGCTAATAAATCTTTTTCTGAAGATATTATTTCTAAAGAAGTTGAAAAAATAGCAAATAAGATTGCAAAAGTACCATCTGATATCCAGGCAATAAACAAAAGGTCTATACATAGGCAAATGGAAATTATGGGCATGAGAGATGGTATAAGGGCTGGAACAGAGCTCCAAGCCTTAGCAATGCACAGTCGCTCAACTAGAGATCATTTAAAGGAACTTTCTTCAGGATTAAAAGAAGCCCTAACTAAGAGAGACAAAGATTTCGGTGATTACAGAACTAAAGATAAAGACTAATCTAATTATTTTTGTAACTACGCTTTGTATAAGCTCATGTTCCAATTCTTCGCAAATAAAAGGTGCTCATTGGAAAGGACACTTGAACTTCATGCACGTAACTAAAGAAAAGATGGAAATGATTTATTCTGTTGATGTGACTGGTCAAAAAGTCTTTCTAGACGGCTATTATGAAATAATACGAAAGAATACTGATCAAGTGATATTTAGATTAACAGTTGATGAGCTAGAATTTGGAACTAGAGATGATGGTATGCCTTTTTGCAGAATTTGGGGTGACGTTGATGAGAGTAATATCAAGAGTTATTTATATGCGCTTGATTGCGCACCTATATAGTATTTTCTAGATTTATTCTTATTTTTAAGTCATCAATAAGTTCGTTAAGAGTTACATGGGAAGTTGTGGAGCCAAATATATATCTATCAGGTCTTATAAGATAAGTTTTGCCTTGTTCCATAAAAAAATTAAGCCAGGAATTTTCATCTATGTATTCTTTCTTGAGAATTAATGATTTACATCCCAATAGCTCTAAGAATCTTTTATTTTCTTCACTTACGCTAAATTTAGATTCTGATACTAAACAAAATTTACTCCCTAAGATATGATCCATGCGTTTAACTATTTTACTATTATGGTATTGCAACGGCTGAGGGAAGATTTCTCCAGAATGCATTTTTTCATTTGCTTTACCGCCAAAAAATAATCCATTTGAGAGATTAGGCAAAACAAAGGAT
>ERZ802830.3643-NODE-3643-length-12897-cov-16.3135_pt1 | contig 12897 bp, 6 predicted proteins | sample MGYA00345654_ERZ802830 | MGnify/ENA primary metagenome ERZ802830 (study PRJEB30503, sample SAMEA104212375) | marine metagenome | biome: Westerlies Biome; feature: [SRF] surface water layer (ENVO:00010504) within the epipelagic zone...; material: water... | reverse complement strand
CGTGGAAGTTCCTGTTTTTGCTCTTTAGCCACAGAAATAGTTGCAGCTGCTATAGGGTCTTCTGATGCTTTTAGAATGTTTTTGCCCGTAGCGATGCGAGCCTGACGATTTTGAATCTCACCGTGAAGGTCGCCAAGTCTCTGTAATGTTTGTTGATTAAATAACTTTGTACTTATTTGCATGGGTTAATTCCTAAACAGACTGAAGGAGGGTGTCGAATAACTCGCGGGCAGTAGATAATATTCTGGCGGATGCCTGATAGGCTTGTTGCAGCTCAATCAAATTTGAAGCCTCTGTATCTAAGTTAACCCCAGAAAAAGAAGCTTCTGCTTCGAGGCTAGCATTTTTAATGGATTCTGCGGCTTCAGCCGCATATTGGCTTGATTGAACCTTAGAACCAAGCCCGGTAATAATTGTTCCAAAAATTTCTTGGAAACCACCAGTATTACTGCCATCAGCATCAGTTTTTTGTCTTGCAATTATTGCATTTATATTTCTGTTGTCTCCAACGCCTTCTGCGTTAGAGGCGATGAAGAATTGGTCTTCATATGCAGCTGTTCCGTTAATATCGATTTTATATCCAAATGCTTCCGTCCTGCCTGCCGCGTCTAAATAACGAGTTGCAAGTGAGGTGTTTGTTTCGGTATCAATAAATTCAACGATCGGTATTGTTTCGGACTCGGTTATTCGATTAACATCATAAATTGTATCTTTGCTAGAAATATAAATAAAATCCTGAAAACCTTGCATTTTATAGGTAAGCTTAAGGCCGGTTCCATCTTCATTTGATCCTACATAAAAAGGTAAATCCTGATAATTATCATCTTGCCTGATAGCTTCTACAAGTTCATCCATGTCTGACACTGAACTTGCATCGAGTGTCATCTGCCCTAGAATAAAAATATCACTTAAAATGGTTACATCTTCGATTAAAACTTCATGAACATCTACTTGCGAAACTATTTTTACAGTGATGTCTCTTTCTATAGTTGGGGTAGTTTCCGGATTGATATCATAGTTAGCTGAAACTTTCCTTGTCCCTGTTCCTGATAGTACTATGATCAATTCTTCATCTGGAAGGTCAGAGAGAGTTAGTCTCTCGCCTAACACACTAGATGAAGTTGCACTTACTGCCACATTTGCAGTATTGCCAGTAGGGGAGGTGGTTATAATCTGGTCACCTTCACGTTTTATGTTATAATTTAAAGGATATGAATCAATGATTTTTACTTCTAATCTTTCGATGATAGGCTCACCATCATTCTCGTCCACAAAAATTAGTCCGTCTGTTCCTGCGCGAATAGTAAGTGATAAACTCTCATAATCATCATGTGCCTGAATAAGCTCAACTAACGCATCTAAATCAGAAGGAGCAGAGTCTATTTCGACAAGCATTATTGAGGAGCCATTCGAAATTGAAATGGCACTATTTTCAAGTTCTGATAAATCATCATCAGAAAATCCGCTAATAACGCGTGTTCCGTTTGTACGCTCCGGACTATTTTGTTCGGTGTTGCTGTCACCATCAATTGAAAAAGTAATTGAGGTATCATCAAGCTCGCTGCTGGTTGTACGATCAAAAGTTAATAAAATATTAGTATCATCAAGTTGAACGCCAAAATTATCAACTGGGGTCCATTTTGGGATAGAATCACTTACATCACTAATCAAATTTCCATCTAAATCTATGTAATTACCAGATGCATCAGTTAGTTTAGATGCAAACTCATCACGAAATAAACCAGCCAGTTCTTCAGCATTAGTAACATCATCAGATATATAAACCGAAAATGAGGAAAGGTCTTGGGTTAAGGTTGCAACTGCTGCATCTTGTTCACCATTAGATTTGAAAGTTAAATCTAATGCGTCAGTGCCCGCAGATACTGTAAAATCTAGTGAGGCATATCCGGTCGCAGCCTGAATTGCCGCGACAATATCATCCATGGAATCAACTGTCTCAGCGATACTAAATTCTACTTCGATTGAATTTGCCCCGTCACTTAAAGTCAGGGTTTTACCCGCATAATAGGCAATCTCGCTTTGGCTAAATCCTGTAATTTCTTGTATAACAGGGGATGTGTCTGTGGATGTTTGAGAAACGCTTAGCGACTGTGTTGATATTCTGCTCGAACTCTCCAAGTCCCCGAGGCCTATATATGCTATACCGCCACTTCCATCAGAAGCGAGGTCAGAGAAATAGGTTTCATCAAATCCGCTTAATGTCCAGGTCTGTAATTCTGACTTATTTTCGGAAATGGTAGTGTCAGTGTCTGAATTATTATAAAATGCATAATTCGTAAATGGTGTTTGCGTGTTTGTTACAAGACCAAATCGCATGGCCGCTTCAAGATTGCCCGTAATAGAATCTATCTCTGTATCTACGCCGGGGATTAAAATTTTAGCAGCGGTGAGGCTACCGTGATTAGATAAAATCTTAATTTGTCTAATTTCTGAAGAAATGATTGCAACTTCGGTTTCTGAGTCATAGCTGATATCAAGACTAAGAGCATTATCAGCGCCACCAGTAACGCTTAAATTGCCACTTGCGTCTTTGGTTATATTATAGTCTAGTCCTTCATATCTAATCGTTTTAGTCTCGTTTAAATCCATTTGTACCACTTCATCCGTGACAGTAATATTTAAATTTGAGTTGAAATAAGCAGTTAACCTATCTTCTTCACCACCCGTCACTTCAATTTCACCGTTAACCATAGTGAGGGTGTATTCTTGGTCTTCAAATTCTAAAATCACGCTGTCACCATCCGCTGGCTCGGAAGATACAGTAAAATAAACCTGATTATTTTCACTATCATATCCTAAGTCAGATAGAGCATTCTGTGGACCACCGGAGACACTTATTACCCCGTTTGTATTGGTAAGGGTGTATTTTATGTTGTCCGTTAGGAAAGAGAATGTTTCCCCATCCTCTGGCGCAATAAAACCATCAGGTGGATTAATAAGTTGCTGGTCCAGTAAAATCGCCGCACCGGTTAAACTTGCAATAGGGGCTTCACTTCTTATTTCCGCAGCCATAGCTTTGGCTATATCTGCTTCTGTATTTCCAACTATCTGACCTTGATATAATGTGCGTTCAATTGGCTCATTAATCCCGTCATCGAGGCTGATATTATAATAAGATGTGCTTGCACCAGCCTTTTTGCCATCGAAACTTGTTTCTGTGGTATCAACCCCATCCAGAAAATCGATATCAAAAGAAATAACAGTATCACTATCGGTATTTGCGACATTAATTAACGGGTTAGTAGAGCCAGACTTATAAACACTAGTCATACCTAGATATCCAAAATCACCACTTTGGTTCAGATAGTCATCTCGGTAAGTTGCATTCTCACTGAACCCATTTGCAGGCACAAATAATTCTTCATATTGTTCATCATCTAAGCGACTTCCAGCAAGATGGCGTCCCTCTCTTGTAAACACTTGAATGGATGAAGTGTCCTCATTACGAAGAGTGATTGTCCCATTTAGATTTTGGCTATTAGCGAATATCTGAGAATCCTCAGTAAATTCGCCATCAGCTAAAGCAAAGGTAATTTGATTGTCTTTGCCAGAAGCATAACCACCAATATCTTGCAAGCTATAGCTTGCGCCATCTGCTTCCCAACTCTCAACGCCCTCACTATCCGTTACTAAATTATAACCAGCACCGGACAATAGGCCAAAATTCATCAATTTTGCCAGGGCTTCTGCATCAACGTTTGCACCTTCTTCGGTGATCGTATCAGCAATAGATGTATCTGTTAGTGAAAAAACATATTTTTTTTCTGATGTTAATGCCGAACCGTCTTCAGTTTCTTCTTCTGTGGAAACAGAGAGCGTAATCGAACTGATAGAAGAAATTTCATCATCTGTAAGCGAATAGCTTAATTGTGATTGCTGGATTAAGCTAATCAGGTCAATATTATCTGCATTGGCTGGGATAATAGACACAGAACCATTGCGAATAAAGCTAGTAGCAGCATTCATCGTTAAACTGTTGCTAAAGCTGTCCTCAATAGAGGGAATATTGTTTACATAAGCTTCGGCAGCCGTGATTTCAGCTGTCATTTCAGCCATTGAAGTATTTCCGTAATCTGCAGAAACCAATTGACGTGATGCTGCGGCAAATTCTTGAGGCCGAGTAATACCAAGCTTTATATTTGCAGCAGTATTAAAAGCAGGCTTTATAAATATCTGGTCTCCTTCAATACCATCACCAGCAAAATTTACAACAAACCCTGCGACATTCACCTCACCCCTGCCTTGAGCAATGATTTTATTAGAATCGTCACGTCCAATCCAGATCTCTTTCTGTTCATTATACGTGAATGTTACAGGCTTATTTTGGACATTCCTAAAGTCTGAAACAAAAACAGTTGCAGTCGTATTTCCCATGTTGGTCGGATTGATTTCTGGTTCCATTGAAATTGTATGAAATAGTGCTTGGCCGTCTTCGCCTTCTAGGTCTAGTCCATTCATATGCAGTGCATTTAAGTCGCGTGCAAAAACATAAGCAAGATTATCTATGGATGCTTCTATTGATTGAATAGTCTGATAAGCATTTGCTAAACCACGCAAAGATCCATTTGTTATTTGCGACGTAGGCGTGTTTTCTGCACCTGGTTCTAGAAGGAATGTGAGTTTATCTGAAATTAATTCAAAGCCAAGTTTTGTTTGTTTTATAGGACTCAATATTTGTGGGCCTTTGCCAGTATTACCGAGAGTAAGTCTGACCGCACCAGATGCGTCTAATGTACTAGTTACTTCAGAGAATTCATTTAATTTGTCGACTAATGCATCTCTGCTATCTAGCAGCGCATTTGGAGCATTTTTCTGGCTTGCCCCAGTCAATTGCGAGTTAAGGCTGAATAGTTCTTTATTGAGGATATTAATATCATTAATATCTTGGCGAATTTGAAATTCTACCCCTGATTTGAGTTGACTAGTAAGATAAGCAAGCTGATTGAATGCATTAGCTACACTATGTCCACGCTCTAACGCAGCTACTCTTGGGGCAAGGTCAGCAGGGGAGGCCGCTATTTCCTGAAGTCCGTCAAAAAAATTGGCTATCATGTTACCAAGGTTGGAGTCCCCTGGTAGAAGAATATCTTCTAACTGTTTTAAAGTTGTTACATATTTTTCATTTGTCTCTGAATAAGAAGTAGCGCTTCTTGCTTTATTAAGCAAAAACTCATCAAAAGAGCGTCTGATATCTCCAACTCTGACCCCAAGCCCAGATTGAGCGCCAGTATTCGTAATACCTCCTTGATTTGTAATTACTTCCTCAAGGTCTGCTGCCCTGCGTTTATATCCGTCAGTATTAATGTTCGCAATATTCTGACCTGTTACCGTTAACGCTTGCCGGTATGACTGTAATCCTGATTTACCAATATCAATTAAACTTGCCACCTAACTATTCCCCATCTCGTGAAAATTGCCTAACAAGGGCGTCTGCAATACCAAGATTAACGTGTGACGCAATTTTTTCCGATGTTTCAGAGTCAAGAAGCTGCTCGTAGGTGGAGGTAGCAGAACTTCCAAAAAGATCATCAGCAAGTTTTGTTTCACGTGATTGCTTTAGAATCTGATTGATGAAAATAGCCTCAAATTGCTCAGCCACTTCTCGCAAATCGGCGTTTCTATCAGCTTTTTTGGTAAAAACCTCGCTCTGAATAATGTGTTCTGAAGATAAAGAAGGTAATTCCATTATAGTCTCTTTTTTCCTTACTGCTGTTAGATCACTACAATTTCGGCTCGAAGGGCGCCTGCCTGCCGAAGTGCGTCCAAAATAGAGACAAGGTCTGCTGCAGAGGCTCCAACATTATTAACCGCATCAACGATGTCGGATAGCTCAACACCAGGGTCAAATACAAATGCGCGTGCTGTTTCTGCTTCAAACCCAAGCTCGGAATCTGGTGTTTGCACTACGTCACCGCCAGCGACAATTGCATTTTGTCCATTAGCTACAATGTTCTGTCCTTGCGTGATATTCGTGTCTTCTTTTACACGCACCGTTAACGATCCGTGGGTAACAACAGCTGGTGTTACCCGAACATCACCACCGATAACTATTGTTCCTGTGCGGGCATTTACAACAACTTTAGCGGCAGGACTTGCGGGTTGCACTTCAACATTTTCAAGAAGGCTCATGAACGTAACCTTCTGAGCTTTATCAATTGGTGCTCTAACTTTTATGGAGGATGAATCCAAAGGCACGGATACCTCTGGTCCGAATACATCATTGATGGCTTCTGATACTCTGCTTGCTGTGCTGAAATCAGACTGGTTTAGATTCAGAACTAACACATCACTATTCAGAAAAGGCGTTTCAACCATTTTTTCAACTGTCGCCCCTTTCGGTATACGCCCGACTGTTGGAATATTTACAATGATAGATGAACCATCGCCACCTTCGACGCCAAGACCACCGACAACTAGATTTCCCTGTGCAATGGCATAAGTTTCTCCGTCTGCGCCTTTGAGGGGCGTCATAAGAAGAGTTCCACCTCGCAACGATTTCGCTGCGCCTAGAGTGGAAACAGTAATATCGATTGCTTGCCCAGGCTTTGTAAATGCAGGCAGCTCAGCGGTAACCATCACAGCAGCAGCGTTTTTTCCAGATAGGCCTGCTGTATCCGTTACCAAACCAAATTGAGAGACCATTGCTTGCATGGATTGAAGAAGTAGACCTGAATTTCCATCACCTGATCCAGCAAGGCCAACAACAATGCCATATCCAACGAGTGGATTATCTCTTATGCCACTTATGGATGTTAAATCTTTAAGTCTATCGGCATTAGCATTTGAGATAAAACCCATAATTAGGACAATTACGCAGGAAAATTTGAAAATATTTGGTATAAAGGGTATCATTTGCCTCTTCCTTAAAAAGGAGAAATTGTTCTCATTGCGTTGCTTAACCAGCCTTTTCTGCCTGTATCTGCAACTTGGCCAGCACCGATATAAGTGATTTCGGCATTAGCAATGCGACTAGAATCTACAAAGTTTGACGCAGAAATATCGTTTGGACGGATAATTCCGGTGAGGCGAACATATTCATCGCCATTATTGAGGTTTAATTTTTTTTGACCTGCAATTTCCATATTTCCGTTATTATGCACTCGGACAACAGTAACGGCTAAAAATCCAGATAATGTATTAGACTGGGCAGCCGCTCCGGAACCGGAAAAGGATTGCTCTGTTCCACTCGTCAAAGCATTTGCTGAACTAAATCCACCTGTTACGATGTTAGGAAGCCCAACAGGCATTGTAACGTCAAAGGAATCGGATTTACTGGAAGAGGCAGTTTGTGCTTTTGTCGCAGAAAATGATTCAGATAAATTTACTGTTAAAATATCGCCAACCATACCTGCTCTTTTATCTGTTGCGAAAAGACCACCCTTAGCTTCTGAATAAATTGCGCCAGTCGGCTGAGAGTTGGTCGGTATATCAAGCTCGCTTGGATAAATTGGCTCAAAATCTAACGCCGCTGTATTTTGCATATGTGTGCTGCACCCGCTCAAAAAAGCAATGCATACAGGTAAAATAGCGAATAAAGGAACTATAGAACGCATGTTAACACCCAACTTTAATTGCTAGAGGTTCTGAGAAAGGAAGCGAAGCATTTCATCTACCGAGGAAATAGATTTTGAGCTAACTTCATAGGCACGCTGTGTTTCGATCATATCAACAAGCTCCTGCACCACGTTTACATTCGATGATTCAAGAGAACCTTGTACGAGCTTGCCAAACCCCTGTTCTTGAGGGTTTGCAATAATGGGCGGACCACTAGCTTCTGTCTCAACAGCGAAGCTCTCTCCTACAGGTTGAAGGCCACGTGGGTTGGCAAAATCGGCAAGAGTTAGGTTTCCAACTTCCTCTGCAACCACAGCGCCGTCAGCAACGATAGAAACAACACCATTGCTAGAGACATTTATCTGTGATGCACCCTCTGGTATCTGTACTTCTGGCTGCACGACATAACCACTTCCAGTTGTAAGAACCCCTTCAGCATTTCTAGAGAAAGCGCCGTTTCTGGTATATCCGATACGGTCATCTGGAAGAAGCACTTGGAAAAACCCTGTGCCTTCAATCGCGACATCTAATGCATTGTCAGTGGTGATTAAGCTGCCTTGGGTAAATAATTTTTGTGTGTTTAACACGCGTGTTCCAGTGCCAACTGCAAAGGCAGATGAAAGATTGGTCTCAGCAGAAGTCTGTTCCCCTGAATTACGTCTTACCTGATATAAAAGTGATTCAAAATTGGCACGGTCTTTTTTAAATCCGGTCGTGTTTACGTTTGCCAGATTGTTGGCAATGACCTGCATTCTTGTTTGTTGGGCATTAAGACCAGTTTTAGCGACATGCATTGAGTTAGTAGACATTCGTGCTTCTCCTGCAACATAAATTACAGGTTAGATTAAGCAATTGTCATGCCAATGGGGAAGGAAATTAGAAGATCAAAATTATGATGGAAAAATTATTAAGACAATAAGGGTTATTTTAAGAAGGTAGTCGCAAAAGACTGCTACCACTTTGGTCAATTGCCTCCGCAGATTTAATCATCTTTACATTAACTTCGTAACGTCTTTGCTCTTCTATAGAACCTACTAATTGCTCGATTATATTAACGTTACTTTCTTCGATATATCCTTGTGCCAGCCGAACTTGCTGGTCAGCGGCTGGAATACCGCCATTTTTAGTTCTTATTTTTCCATCGTTCGATTTAACCAAGGGCTCTTCGCCGCCAAGCGTTAAGCCAATTGTGCCAACTTGCACAATTGTGCCAGCTGGGCTGTTTAATGGCTCAATTGATATATTGCCATCTTCTGAAATAGTCATTTTCCGATGTGGGGGGATAGTTATTGGAGCAAGCTCGTTACTTAAAATAATCTCATTCGCGGCATTGGTTAGAATATTCTCATTATTAATCTGCATATCCCCACGACGTGTCAGGAATGGTGGTGCCCCGTCTTTTTGAGCCATGAAAAACCCATCTCCGCGAATAGCCAAATCAAGGTCTTGGCCTGTCTCGCGGTTCTGGCCTGGTGCTGTAATAAAGCCACTTCTATCGTCAATTACTGGAAATGCCCTTGAATAAAGCGTATCAAACTGTTCAAGATAGCCAGAGCCAGCGCTTCCAACGCTCATATCTGCCCTAAAGCCAGGGGTGTTTGTGCTAGAGAGATTCTGAGAGCGAATGGCTTTATTGTCCAATGCGTTATTAATAGATTGGAACGCTGTATAAATTAGTTTATCCATAATCGTGCCTTATGTTACCTTATCTTCTAGCCTGCTATTACATTCTGATATTAATGATTGTCTGCGTTAGACCTGTTGTTGTCTCAATTGCTTTTGCAGATGCTTGGAAGTTTCTTTGTGCTGTAATTAGGTTCACCAGCTCTTCTGTAATATCAACGTTCGAGCGTTCAAGAGAACCAGACAAAATATTACCAAATCCTTCTGCACCAGCCTCCCCAACCTGAGCTGTTCCTGAAACAGCAGTTTCAACATAGGTGGCATTTCCGATCTGTTTCAAACCGTTCTGGTTGTTAAAGTTTGCAACCACGATTTTACCTAATGGATTATTCTGACCGTTGGTATAGTTCGCACGGATTGTACCAGAAGCGTCAATTTCCAAACCATCAAGTCGGCCAGATGTAAAACCATCCTGTTCAACAGACAACACCGAGAAGGGCTGTGAAAGCTGGGTTGACTGGCCAAAATCTACATCCAGAGCAATAGAGAATCCTTCTTCTTGTTTTTCGTAGTGAACATTGTTCTTTGGCGATATTAATTTACCTGTTTTGTCAAATGTTAATTCCCCTTCATCGATATATAAGGGATAATATCCATCCACCATATTTTCAGGAGGTGTTTCCACGACATTTCCTTCAGCATTAACATATAACGCAACCCCTTGAGCGTTTGTAGCTTGAACAAGGTTGTAGATTTGTGGAACAGAGCCAACACCAAGCGGAACATCATCTAATCCAAGACGTGCGGTACCTTTGACCTTAATGGTTGAGTCTGAACCTGATGTTCCTGTTGTAAAGGTAAAATTATTGGTGTCAGAGTTATATTTAACAGTAACACCGCCAACTGTCTCTCCAGTATCAGGGTCTACAATGTTATTAATTCTCTCTTCTAATGCTTCGGCAAGTGTTGAGCCAACATAGAATTGAGAGGGTATTTCGATTAGACCATTAATACCGTTAACAGAGACGTTGAAGATATTTTCATTATTATCGGTTCCCAGGCGAAACACCTCTGTTAGGTCTTCACGCGCTGTCGCACCCTCTGATATCGCTGGCTGTGAGCGAAGTCCGGTGGCGTTGGTAAATACAGTATCAGCTGTGGCACCAATGCCTATTAACAAATTATCACCAAGGAAATCAGCGTTGCTTTGTGAGGTTAAAATTTCTTCATTTGTAAGGGCAGTTCTGCCAACTTGAATAAAGGAAGCTTTTTGATCCGAGGTAACGCCTAACGCACCATTCGCGGCGATTTCTTCTCCAGTGGTACCACTCGAAAATGTGAATGACTTGGTATCAGAATTATATTGAGCTGATATACCAAAGCTTTTATCTGCTGCAATTTCTGCTCCAGACGCAACAAATGTACCTGTAAGAAGCCTCTCGCCACCTCTGATTAATCCAGTTGTTGCATCATCACGGGCAGGGATTCCAATATTGTTAGTCTCTTGCGCTTCGTCACTTCCGAAAACTGTAAATGAATTAAAGTTACTATCAGTTCCAGTGCCAAGAACAGTTCTATCAACAGAGAATTGTAGTTTCTGTGTTAGGGCATCGTAACCTACTCTTAGCGGCGGATTTTTCTCATCCACCCAAACCGTTTTAGTATCGCTTTGGGCAAGGCCGCTCAAACCTAGTATGTTTAATGAATTCGTATTAGTTCCATCTACGTCTTGGGTAATATCAAAGACGGACTCGGTAATTTCAAAAATACCATTGCCCCCTGTAATATTGGCAATATCATCATTTGTGTAGGTATGTTTATTAGACGCGCCTGTCTCTCTTAAGACTATTTTTTGACTGTTAAAGGCAACTGCCGAATCCTCATAGACATTTTCAGCACCTTCGAAATAGGCTTCCACACTTGTAGATTCATCGCTAAGCACATGCACGTCAGTGGAGGTAAACATAACCGTTTGGGCGTTTGTCTCAAACCCTAATCCTTGGGTAGATATCGTAATGTAATTATCGGTGGTATCAATACTTGCAATGGTAAATTCGCGGCCATTTATCAGGTTATCTGCACCGCTATCAATATCATCATCATTGAAGTTACCAGCTACCCGAATTGTTTCAAGCTGGGTGAAGGCTGAAGCATCATCCACGTAAATTTTCAATGTATCTGTGCCATCATATTCGATAGTTTGATTATCACCACCTGCAGCAACAGCTGTAAGAGTATCATACACACTGAGCTGAGGGCGGGAGCCATAATAAGAATGAACCAGATATTTATCAGCGACTGAAATATCGTTGCTCGAATTTGTGGATTTTGTAATCGTGGCGCCAGCCTCAATAGTTGCGCCGTTTGCACCTGTAAGCGTAAGCACTGACGTATCTGCGGTCTGAGTAATTGTAAAGCTCGTTGGGTTAAGTTCTGCTGTAATAGCAGTAGCAACAGCTAATGCAGTTGCCGCGTTATTAGCGCCTATATCATCGCCTGTTACAGTGTAGGATATAATTTCTTGGACATCATTATTCATAACCGAAAACGATATCTGATCGCCGATTTCATAATTTGCAACCGCATCTGTCTCCAAATTATAAACAGATGTTGTCGCTGTCGTTGCCGTTGCTGTAAAATAGGTGTCGGTTGAAGTAGTTTCTAAATAATCTGCAAAATCTGCCTCAAATGTAAAGGGCGTATCAGTTGTATCAGCGGTAATAATGAGGTTCGAAAATCCCGCAGCATCTTCAGTAGTTGTGAGCGTGAATTCGCCATCTAACTCAGTGCCAATGAGGCTTACAATTCCTGCGATAACCTCATTTCTGGTATCGCCAGAGCTTGCGGTATAAGTATAGGTGTTATCGGTATCAATCGTAATAGTAAATGTATCACCTTGGTCATAAATCTCGTTTGATACAGACCAATTATAGCTGGCTGCTGTTGTGGCATCCGACGTGGTTGCGATGATATCATCTGCATCTGATATATCGCTATTATCCGAAACAGCGAATTTACTCGGGCTATCAAGCGAGGATGCATAATATTTGAATTTAACAATTTCAGTTGCTTCAAGAACATCTGACATCTGAGCACCTGAAGTTCTAGCAAATAATTTATCATTTACACCTAACGCACTTGCATATTGGACGGTATCGTCTGATGAAGTCACAGCATATTCGTTTAGGGCGTCATTTATTCTGGCTTGCGTGTGCGCTAGAAATTCTTCTTTTGTAAAGTCTGGGGATGCACCGTCCAAATCAATGCTATTTACATCTGTTACAAATGTTTCGCCTAGCAAATCGACTTCTATCTCGCCGTTTGAGAGACCTGATGATGTTCCATCAGCTAGTAATTTATAAAAGTTAAAATTAAGGGTGTCATCGACGTTCTGAACAATCTGAAACTTTCTATCATCTCCAAATTTATGATTGATGGCTCGGCTAACCTCTGTTGCGAGCTGTTCAGCATTATATTTTCCAGGACGGATATCAATATTAACAGGGGTGTCAATATCATCAACCTTAATACTCATGAAGTTTTTGCCCCAGAAAACTTGGCTATCTGCAACGCCTGATTCACGGGTTGCATTAAATAATACGGGGTCTGTTACAATCTCAACTAACTTGTCGCCCTCATCACCGAAGTCAAATGTAGATATCTGGCCTCTAACCTTTGTCGGTTCGGAGTCGACTAAAG
>ERZ802830.3642-NODE-3642-length-12897-cov-23.6184_pt1 | contig 12897 bp, 20 predicted proteins | sample MGYA00345654_ERZ802830 | MGnify/ENA primary metagenome ERZ802830 (study PRJEB30503, sample SAMEA104212375) | marine metagenome | biome: Westerlies Biome; feature: [SRF] surface water layer (ENVO:00010504) within the epipelagic zone...; material: water... | reverse complement strand
GTTGGGACAACGTCGGACGAGTGCGCCGCGACGTCAGAAACACCATTGATGTTGAGCTCAGCAGCATTGGAGGCCTTGCTCTTGAGATCAGTCGTCGAGGCGAGAACACCTAGGGCAGCAGAGGCTATGAGTACTCTCCGAATCAATCCCATCACCGTTTAAATAAAATTGTTAGATAAAAAATCCTCCTTATCGAATGACAAGGAGGAGATCGTACGAAGTTCGTTTATATCAATAACGGCGGTGTTAGTCGATCAGTGCCACCCAGGCAAATGCGATCCCAATGCCGATCCAGATCCCAGCACCGAGACGTCGTCCTTGCTCTCCAAGGCGATTGATCACGGTTTTCGATAATGAGCCAACAAGGGCTAGCAGAACACCTTGGCCAATCAGTAATCCCAAGAAATAGGTCAGTAGAGGAGTGGGCTCAGCCCCAACAATGGTGCTCCCCAGAAGAAAGCCATGCAGTCCGAACAGTGGCAAAAGCCAGGTGGCTGGTGCAACCGAAAGGGCGATGAGTCCTTCCACCACCAGGCTTAACGACACAAGAGCTTCAGCCCAAGGCGCGATGACATCGGGGAGGGGGATGAACTGTGAGATCAGGCTGCCGCCCAAGCCGATGGCCAGCATTGGCAGGATCCAGGCAACTGGCCGCTTGAGGCCGATGAAGGCGATGGCCAGCAGAAAGAGCAAATGGTCCGGCCCCAGGAGGGGATGGCCAATACCGCTCACAAGACCGGTCCATCCGGTGAGCTGGCTGCTGTCACCCATGCCGAAAGGGTGGTGAGCAAAGGCGGGGCTTCCGAGAAGAAGCAGCGGAATGATTCCTAGGGCAGCCCACTGGATTGGCCTTTGGCAGCCCTGGATTGAAAAAGTCAAAAGTCGATCCTCGTCGGTTGAAGGTCTGGCGGGCGTTCTGACTGACGACTCCCACGGAGACGCTTCACAGCTGCGGGACAGCGACGGACTTTCACCGCTCTTTCCCCGTTTCCATCAGCAGCTGCTCACTGCTGAAACCAGAAATCTCACCTTAAGGGCGGCTCATGCATTTGCCATGAATGGTTCTCAAGCGTTGGTACAAGCCCTGCACTCATTCATTACATAAGGATGTGGGATGCGTTAGCGGCTGGTTTCGCTGAGAGCAGAAGCTGGTTCGATTCAGGAAACCCGATTGGCCCCATGCTGCGAATTCAGGGCGATGCCCAGCTGTTGAAAACACTCTTGCTTGAGTCGCTGCGCGAGCCCCCGTCACATTTTCAACACAGCAAGTCTCAAGATCTACCCCTTATTGAGAATGACTTGCATTTTCAGCAGCGCGCTTGTACTGTTGCAACCAATTCTCAATCGCAATAGTTGTGACGGCTTCTGCCTACCGCTTTTTGCCCGATGATTCGGTTGCTCCGATGTCGATGCCACGCCAACAGACCGTTTTGCTCGACCCTGCAGGTCGTGAGCAAGCCACTGTGCTTGAAGTCATGGAAGGGATTTGTCGTGTGTATTGCCCATGCGAAGAAACAGAGGGGATGACTCTGGCGTTTCTTCAGTCTGGAGATCGCCTGCGGACTGACCGCCTGTGTAGCGATGGTGCCTGTGTCGAAGCATTGACGGCTCTCAAGTTTCGGCGAGACGCCGTGAGTGCAGATGAGCTTGGTATGGATGCCGTTAATGAATGGACGTTGCAGCTGTTGCGCGTTCGCCATCTAGGTCAGGCAGAGCAGCGCTTGCATGCTCTGTTGGTTCTCTTAGTGAATCGACTGGGGATGAGACGCAGTGATTGTTTTCAACTGCCTTTTCGTCTGACTCACGAACGATTTGGTGAGCTCATTGGTGCCACTCGTGTGACAACAACTCGTTTGCTATCCAAATGGCGTCAATCTGATCTTGTCGAAATGTCTTCGATCGACCTCACTACAAGGTTGTCTCCATCCCTAGTGGAGTCTTCTCCCCTGACTTTTTGATCATTATGAGTCTTCAAACGATGGGACTTCTTGGTGACTTGTGTAGAGAAGCTGAGTATCTCTGGAAAAGATTAGCCACGGTTCAAGTTGCTTTAGATCGCTGCAATAATTCTGGGCTTCGGCGACGTTTTTTTAGCGAGATCAATACCCACATTCAACGCTGCCTAGAGATGCAGACTGTTGTTAGCGGCCTCGAAGTTTTTGGATTGTCTAAATCCTGTCAGTTATGTTTGTTGAAAGAGCTTATTGATAGGTCGGTGAATGAAAACTACGCATTCTCACTGTCTAGGCATTAACAACTCAAGCTCTTGATTTCTGTTTGATCCGATTTCAAATAAGCAGGTATATTTGCATAAATGTCTAGCCTTGGCTAAGGTTTATTTTTTCAGAATGGGATGATTTCTTAATTGTTGCATATCAAATTCATTGGTTCAAGGCTTTAGCCAATCCCAATCATTTGTCGTTGTGCCCGTGTGATTTTTGCAGGCAATTGTAAAGCTTTGCATTTGAAATTGTTAATGCGATTGTCTGCTTTTCAGGCTTTTTGCGTTGCAATTCTTTTTGCTAAATTGAACAAAAAGATACTGGAATATGTTCATGGTAAACATCAGTATTGCTCTCGAATATTTAAGTTGGTTTACTGCTAGAGGCAAGTGATGAGACTCACGGATAATGCTGTTTTAGAAATATTTGTTGATCACATCGAGGCGTCGTCGCTTGAGCGTCGGCGCTGGCTCACTCGTGTGAGAACAGCAGGGTTTGACCAAGCTCTTATGGAGTTTGCAGAGTTGCTGATGGAGCCAGGCAATTCTTGGCTTATCAGAAAATGGGACCGGATAGAGCGAGCGATTGTGGAACCCCGCGGACCACGATTAAATCTCAACTGAGCGTCTTGCTCGCTGAAATAATGAGAGAATCATATGTAGTAATAATGACTCCTAAATGCATCACACGAAAACAAGGGGGTTGAGGCAAAGGCCAGAATAACTGAGTTCATTTAATGTCATGACTTTCACCATTTTTTTTGCGACTTCAACCGGTAAAACGGAAGACGTAGCAGACCGCTTGAAAGAACTTCTTCCAGGTGCAGAAGCTAAAGATGTTGATAATCTTGGCTCTTCTGACGAACTCGTTGCGGCTGATGCACTCGTTTGCTGCGTTCCGACATGGAACACTGGCGCTGACGAAGGAAGGTCTGGTACGGCATGGGATGATCTTGCGCAAGAGATTCCAAATCTTGACTTCGCAGGCAAGTCTGTCGCTATTCTTGGTTTAGGTGATTCCGCTGGCTATTCAGATTTTTTCTGCGATGCCATGGAAGAACTCTATACAGCTTTTCTTCAATCTGGTGCCAAGTTAATTGGTAAGGTTTCTACCGCTGGCTATACCTTTGATTCCTCGAAGAGCGTTGTAGATGGAAAATTTTGTGGTCTTCCGATTGATGAAGATAATGAATCTGAGCTGTCAGATCAACGCCTAGCAGATTGGGTTCAACAGATTAATAGTGAGGCATAAACTTACTTTTTAATTGAGAAGCTGATAAAGACCTCGTGATTCATCCAAGGTCTTTATCGGTGAACCCAGTCCACCCGAATTTCCTTGCGCTGGTTTAGGTATTTGTCTATCGACATTGCAGCAATACATCCATCAGAGCAGGCGACGACGGCTTGCTTGAATGGAGTATTCCTAATATCACCAATCGCCCAAACACCATCAATGGTGGTTTTCATATTTTCATCAACTTGAACCCCACCTTCCTTATTTAAAGGAATCTGTCCTTGTAAGTATTCAGTAATTGGCATAGATCCACTTGAGTAAACGAACACCCCATTGGTTTGTAGTGTTTGCTGCTCTTGTTGTCCACTCTCCAACACCTTGATTTGATTGACTCCTGAGTCATCTCCTTCAATCTCCATCAATTGTGTTCGCTTCCACCACTGCACGTTTGGTGAACTCATCAACAGCTCGACACCCTGTGCTGATGATCGGGGCTTGCTCTTCGTGATCCAGTGGACTTTAGATGCAAACTTGACTAATACCAAAGCTTCATCAATCGCTTCTTGATTGGATCCATAAACAGCAACTTCTTGTTGCTTATAGAAAGCACCGTCACATGTCGCACAATAGCTAACTCCTCTACCCAGGTACGCATTCTCACCGGGTAATGTCGATGCACGTCCCATTGCTCCCGTTGCTAAAACAAGAGTCTTGCCCCGAAATGTTCCTTCGGGCGTGTACACAATTTTTTTATCAGAGCTTAGATCAATCCCATAGACCTGAGCTTGTTGATAGTCAGCCCCATACTCCACAGCTTGATCTCGCATCGACTTTAATAGATCAGCACCTGATGGGGATCCGCTGACTCCTGGATAATTTGCGATTTGATGGGTGATGGCTAAGGCGCCCACCGCGGGATTTTTATCAAGTATTTGTGTTTTGATTGATGATCGTGCTGTGTATAGAGCGCACGCACATCCGGCGGGACCTCCGCCAATGATGAGGACGTCTGTATCGATGAAATCAGTCATTTTTGGAGATCTTGGTAGGCAAGTAGTCGTTTTTAATTGTTAAACTTTTGTCCATTCCGACTTCAGGAATCATGTCTAAAAATGATTCAATTACATCTGTAGTTTCATTTGCTTGTTGGTACTGGTAGAAATGACGAGCATTTTCTATTGACCGATAGTGATCACCAGGCTTGAGTTGTTCTTCCCATCGTGTTTTAGCATTCCGATCAATGACAAAGTCGTCATTGCCATTGATAACCAGGGTGGGGACATTCGATGCCTTAAGGCTTCCTAACCTGATCTGAGAAGCGATGGATCCAAAAATATATTCTTCGTCTAAACATTTGGCTAGAAGTGATGCGCAGATGGGGTATTTTTTGGATAGGCTGCTTCCAAATAATTGAGAAGAGAGATGCAGTAATATTTTCTCTCGGCTGCATGGAAGCTGGCTTCTCATTTTGAGATAATGAGATGTCCATTGGTTTGTTATTGCAGTATCGGCTGATAGTAAAGTTACCGAATGTGCTGTTTCGGGATATTTACATGCAAATAAATTAGCTATAGTTCCACTGATGCCATGCCCCATTAAATGGTATTTTCCCTTTCCATTATTAATTGTTTCAATCATTAGTGAATGAATCGTTTCAATGCTGCATGCTTCATCTAATTCATGTTGGAAAGACCAGCGTTTTATCGGTCTATTTTTAACTAGCTTTCTTACAAGGGGTTGATTAAAGCAATGAAGAGCCGGCTGCAGATCAATCCACAGAATCGTCGATAGACTCATTATAAATTCCATTTTTATAAGTATGCTCGCCCATCTAGGCGATGGTCATACCGTTCTACATTTTGATGTTTCGAATGATACCTCTAATGACGTCATTCAGGCACCTTCTTTTTTGATTTGTATCGCACCTTTTGTTATTTTTGACTCTAGATGCTTAATCAGCTTCTGCTCTGATCTGTCAGCCGTCTGGTAGAGCTTTAGTGCTAATAAATATGCTGTTTGGGTGATTTTTCTGGAGGTCATTGACGCAAGATAAATGTCAATAATTTTTGATTGATTATCTGCTCGAATCATTGCTTTGTGCCCCGATTTGATTGAAACTCAATTAAATCTTGTGGGTGAATTGATCCCAATATGTTGAAGTTTTGGCTTCCCTTTGGTTCGATAATAAAGAGGACTCCCATAGGTTCTGGATAAATCCCCGTGACGGCTTCAAATGGGTCGTCATGACCCACTAAAACCAGATTATTTCCTTGATCGACTGATTGGGAAAGGAGGGGTAAAAGCCTCTTTCGATAAGTTGCGTTGTCGCTTTCTGTACACACTTCGCAGGGAAGAAAATTAAGTGCTTTGTTCGTTTTATGCTCTCTAAATGAGAGTTGTGCAGTATCAATGGCTCGACAATATTCGCTAGATATGACACTTCCTATGGGGACTCCATGATTCCGAAGTGAATTCCCAATTTGAGTGGCTTCGAGTCGACCAACTGCACTAAGCTTTCTTTGTGTTGAACAGTCATCAAGTGATAATTCAGTAGACGCTTGGTCAGCCCAATCCGTTTTTGTTGTTGCATGCCTCATATAGATAATCTTCCCTCCTTTTTTGAGTTCTTCGATCAAGCTATACGTTGATTGATTTTTAGCCTTATCAAAGTTTTGGTGTGATTTCCCTTCTGGATTGATTAAAAGAGTTGAGAGTAAAAAAAATGTTAATGTGCTTTTTCTAAGCCATGGCCATGAAGCGTGAAGGCTCATCTCGCTCATGAATACTCATTTGACAATTAAAATCGTAAAGCTCGAAGCCCAGTATGCTGTAAATATTGAGAGCATCTTACGTATGGATTGATTTAATTTGTATGTGCGAAATGATGCATCGCAGTCTTTCTCTCAATAGGGTTATCCTTAGCCACATAAAAAAGGCCTTGCATAGATGAACTATGCAAGGCCTTTGGCTGATTAAATAGTGTTTAAACTTTAGTCTTTTAGTGTGGCTGGTTGATGTTGGCCCTGATAAAGCTCGTTATCAATTACCAGTAATGCAGATCTGTCGTCTCCTGCAAAGCGGACACGACCCAGGAGATATGCAAACTCATTCTCGGCCTGAGTTTGTTGATCAACCATGGGATCTAAGAAGACAGTCGTTCTTACATCTGATGCATGTTCGCCAAGTGCATACAGTTGATGCAGGGAGGCTGTGATGTCGGCTTCCATCAGAAATGATGTTGCGAAAACTTCGGCCGGAGATTCCCACACTTGATTCGGTGCCTCAAGCGCTTGTAAATCGACCGATTGTCCACGCGCGATTAAATACTCTGCAAATTGTGCGGCGTGGCTATGTTCGCTTTGTGATTCTTCGCGGAAATAGCGAGCAAATCCTCTGAGTTCACGCTCTGCAAACCAGATCGCCGCGGCGAAATAGTTGGCATGGGCCTGACGCTCCATGTTGAGATGATGCTGCAACCCACCGAGTAATTCCTCTGCTATCGGCTCGGCAAGAGCGCGGCCAGCAGGCCCTGTGAGAACAGTGCTGAGCGCTGTTTTCGCGGCAGTTGATTGCGTCATTTTCAGGCTATCTGTCTAAACGTTTGAACAACATAACTCATTGCACCGCTATTGCAGGCCTTAAGTGTTAATTTCACCCCGTTTACTGATAGTCATTATCAACAGATTATCGACACTGATTATCATTAGCGAATGGTTGCCGCTAGTTGTCGTTAGCGCCATCCATTATTTGCCATAATTTGAATGGCTAGTTTTTGCGATTCTCCAAGCTTGCTGATGGATACGTTATCTGGATTGAATCGACCAAATGCCTCTAGTTGGCTCGACGTTCCAAAACCATTTAAAGGATATTCGTATGTTGGTCCGGCAATTGAGGAGCTGCCTTTGGACGATGTTAGATAAGTAATCAATGCAATGGCTTCCTTTTTGTTTTTGGCAGACTTCGCCATGCCGGCAGCACTAATGTTCACATGGGCAGGATTTGGCATGATTAGCTTGATTGACTTGGTTAGTTGCTGATCATTTTTTCCACTTGCACCCGCTTGCATCCGGGCTAAGTAATAATGATTAACCACACCTACTGCACACTTTCCCTGTCCTACAGCTCTGATCAGTGATGTATCTCCGCCGAAAAATGGTTGATTGACATTCGCGACCATGTTTTTGACCCAGTTTGTTGCATTGGTTTGTCCTTTTAAGACAATTTGATCTGCTACAAGAGACTGATTGTATACGTTTTTGCGTTTGCGAAGGCATAGTTTCCCTCTCAGATTTATATTGGCGAGGTCTGCATATGTTTTGATGCTGTTTGGATCAACGAGCTTTGGATTAACAATGATTGCTCTCACGCGACGCGTGAGGCCAAACCATTGATTCCCTGGATCTCTATATCGTGCAGGAACATTCTTTTTGATTTGTTCTGACTGAATGGGCGCTAATAGTCCTTCTTTTGCGGCATTGTTAATACGAGCAGCATCCACAAGTAAAATGACGTCTGCATTTGAGTTCTTTCCTTCGCGTTTCAGTCTTTCAATTAGAGTGATGCCTGTTGCTTCAATTAATCGAACCTTAATTCCAGTATTTTCGCTGAATTTTTTAAAAACCTGACGATCAGTGTTGTAGTGCCGACCTGAGTAAACGCGAACTTCTTTGGAGAAGCCAGGTAGTGTGTTGGCTAGCGGCATACCTAATGCCAAGACAGCCAACAAAAACGATGATTTACCCATCACAGCACTTAGTTTTTAAGATCCTATTGATTGATCGGCTTCAGGTCTGTCGAATGTTACGCCGTTCAGTGGATCAAATGATACATGTTTCTTTGTCTGTTCTCAGTGGTTTCTTGGCTTAGTAATGGATTTTTTGACATCGGAGCTTTTGGGTGATGAACAGACGCGCCACCTGAGCACTGAGTTGACCAACAGTGAGTCGATCTGGCTTGATGGTCGGCTCACGGCCGGAGAGCATGCAGCTCTTGTGAAGCGCAATCGTCAACTTGAACCCTCTTCGGCTTTGGCAAAGTCGATTGCCGAGATTGTTGAGCAAACAATCATCGCCAGCCCTCTCCTGAAGAGTTACGCACTGATTCGTAAGGTGCATAGCATCTTAATTTCACGCAGCGAAGCAGGAGACGGATATGGATGGCATGTTGATAATCCATTTTCAAAATATGGACGTCGTGATCTTTCTTTTACTCTTTTCTTGAGTGATCCTTCTGACTATGAAGGGGGAGAGCTTACTTTTCAGCTCCTACAGGGTTCGAAAGAGATTCGTCTTCCTGCTGGTCATATCATTCTTTATCCGAGCTCATTCTTGCACTGTGTTCAACCGGTCACTCGTGGTGCACGACTAGTCTGTGTGGGTTGGATTGAAAGTTATATTCAATCTTCTGAAGATCGGTCTATTCTATTTAATTTAGATGCTGGGGCTAAAGGATTGTTGGCTCGGCATGGACGTTCTGACGAACTGGATTTAATCTTTCAATCGTATGCCAATGCTGTTCGGCGCCTTTCCGGGCGCTAAAGTGCCTTTTGTTACTTCATGAAGTGCTTGATGCTGTCTTTTTTCGGCTCGAGCTTTTCATAATAGATTTTTATTCATTGATCATGGCTAAGACTTCGCCGGTATCTGTTTTCCTGGCCGCCACTTCATTGCTGGTGGCTACCGCCTCTGCCGGTCTCGTTGCTCAAGCCCAATCTGCTGGTGGTACCCAAGAATGGTCTACCGATCAGGGCGTGGATGAAAAGAGCATCCCTGATTCTGACGCTAAGGCTTTGAAGAAAAAAGCTATGGCAGAGGATGTGTGTGTACCTATTGGAGAAGGCGAAAACTGCTGGTAAATTCCCATTATTAATTGCATTCCCTTTTCAGCTGAATGATTGTTTTAGCGCCTATTGGCGCTTTTTTTTTGCCTTTTTGTATAACGCCTTGTCGGCATTTGGATTTGTTGATTCACAAAAAAAGCGCCCTTTAAGGGGGCGCTTTGGTTATGAGTTCAAACGATCAATAACTAGTTTTTAAACTAGAACTTGAAAGTAGTTTTCACAAGTCCACCAAACTTGTTCTGACCATCGATCTGAGCTTTGCCGTAGGCATTGTCAACCCAGAAGATCGCAGGAGTAATTTTGATGTTGTCAGTGACTTGGAAGTCGTAGTAACCCTCAATGGCGAAGTTGGGTTCGTCGTTGGTTTTCACCTGCTTGGCATCGGTGGCGTAGCTGGAGTAAGAGCCGAAGCCCAGTCCAAGTTTGTTGCCTTCGATGAATGCATCGTTCCAGTTCAGGCCAACCATCCAGCCCTTCAGGGATTCGGCATTGCCGCGGTATTCACCTTCGGCATAACCGAAGTCGACGCCTGCACTGATGGTGGGGATAAAGCCAGGATCAGTGGGCTGCCAGTAGCCACGAAGACCGATGGCATGCATCGGATGGCCAAGGTTTTTGGCTAGAGGTGTGGAGTAACCCATAGCAGCTTTTGCACCGCTTTCAGTTTTGATGCAACGGCCATCGGCTCTCTCTACTGCACAGTTCTGTCCAGCATTCTTCAGTGAATAAAGCGCTGAAACGTGCCACTGGCGATTGCCGTAGCCGATCTGGCTCAAGAAGTAAGCATCTGTGTTCTCACCGAACATGCCTTCTTTAGGATCGCTCTTGGCACCGTCGCCACCGTCGGCCACGTAGTTGGCAGCAATGTTCAGCGCTGGTTGACCGGGCTCAACATCGTCGCGCCACTGAATACCGAAACCTTGGCCGGTGCTGGCACCCAGGACAGAACCGTATCCGCCAAGCTTGAAGGCTTTCAGGATGGGTTTGTAGCGAGTTGGAGTCTCGATCATGTAGTAGTTCTCGATCAACGCACCAACGGTGGCGGTGAACTCAGAACCGATCGGGAAGGTGTACCAGAGCTTGTCGATCTTCAGGGTGTTGTCACCCTTCTTGGCGTCGGCTAGGTAGGAATCTGTTTGTGTCCAAACGTTTGCCATGTTGCCCGAACGAAGTCGGGTATACAGGCGATCCTTGCCAGTGAAGGAGGTGTTGAGATTCAAGGTGTAGCGGTACGACATGTTGGTGCCGTCGCTGTTGCAATCACCACCGTCTTCGTTGCACTCGTCACGGTCGCTGTACTTCACAGCGCCAAGGAAGAAGTCCGCTTGACCTTGCAGCTTGGTGGTGGTGGAGAACTGAGTTGCTTCCAGTTCACCAACACGGGCTTCGAGGCCGTCAACGCGTCCGCGCAGGATGGCGAGTTCGGTTTCGAATTCTTTGAGCAGACGACGCAGTTCGTCGGTGACTTCAGTGATGCGGTCGAGACATGCGTTCAGCAGTGCTGCAGCCTCGTAACGGGTCATCGCCCGGTTGCCGCGGAAGGTGCCGTTGGGGTAACCAGCGACGCAGCCGTACTGCTCAACCAAGTTGCTGAGCGCCTGATAAGCCCAGTCGGTTGGGTAAACGTCGGAGAATTGGGTAACGCTGGTGACTTGATCGGCAGACGCCGCGTAGTCAGAAACGCCATTGATGTTGAGCTCGGCGGCATTAGCGCCGGAGGCCAAAAGGCCCAAGGCGGCAGGAGCCACCAGCATTTGCTGGAAAAGCTTCATTGAAAGGTTCCTCACACAGGAAGTGCTCAATTACATGAGCTCGCATATTTTGATTTGCTCAGAAGGTATTCGCCGTAACAAAACCGCATGGGCTGGTGTGTCATTTGATCGTTTCTCGGGTTCTATTTGCCGTTTCTTGGGCTCCACGTTTTGGCTGGCTTCGCTAGGGATGTGTCTATTGATTCATCTGGGAGTGCTTTTCTTTCATTTGACTGCTGCCCCTGCTTTGGCAGGGTCGCGATCTTGTAATTTGGGAAATAAGGGCAGAAATTGAGGCGAATTACTCTGTGGATGATTTTTCAGCTTCTAAAATTATTTTGAACAAGCCTAATAAGAAGAAAGGTTGTAAAAAATCAAAATGTTCAAAGTGGAAGGGTAATTCCTGCCGCTGTGGTCGAGATTGATTGGGAATCCTTTACGACGAGTTCACCTCTCATTTCGTCGATCGAAATAACCCCTTTGTCTTTCAGTACCCCCAACGATCGGCTGACTGTCGATCGAGTGGCCCCTATCATTTCGGCGAGACGAGAATGGGACAGAAGAAATTCAAGTTTGTATCCCTCTGGAGTTCGGATTCCAAGCTTCAGAATTAAGAGTTTAAGCAGTGATTTGAGTCGTTCTTCTGTTTTTATTGGGTGTCTTACTACATAAAGTTGAAAAATCCATTCTTGTAGAAAGTCGTCATTGGCTGTAAGAATCTTTTGTTCGTTGTTAATCTTGATCACGGATTCTGTGATAGCTTCGATTTGTAGATTTTCTGATCTGGGGTGGCAGAACGTGCAGTTATCTAGGGGCGACATAAGCGCCACTGTGATTTCCGGATTGTTTTCGTTCTCAACGGTCGATAAGCGGATTATCCCTTGCACAGCAATGATTGTTGTAGGGCAATTGTGATTTGGCTTGGTTAATATGAGTCTCTGTCCTGCTTGGAGCGAGCATGACTTGAGCGGACTATTGCGCTCACCGTTACTTGTGCTTATTGCCATTCATCTGTGTTGCAATTGATACGTTGCAAGGTGCCATAAGTTCCCGAGTTCGGGCTTCTCTGTGTCATTAATGTCTTTGCTAATTGATGTCGTCTCGGATGGTTATATCACGGTTTGCTTTCCCTTTGCTTTTTGTGATTGTTGTTTCGACGTTTTGTTGGGTTAGATATGAATCGTTTCGCTTTAGTTCAAGCTCTGGCGACCAATCGTCTTCCCTGCTATCCATAGCATCTGTGATGAATCGACTTGCTTAAGAAGCTCCATGTGCTCGTTTGTTAGTGCTTGAGCGGTCTCGTGATCTCCGGCCAGGGAATGCATCGATATCGTCCTTAGGCACCAATCTCTAATTCCATTTAAATGATGTGTTCTTGCAAAAGAACGTTCATTCTCTGAGATTTTCATTGGTTATTCGTACTTGATTTCAATCATTGCTTTGGCTGAGTTTCCTGGTCTTTTAAATCTTGCAGATGCTGGTGATATTTGTTGCTTCTCCTTTGCTGGAATTGTTTTTACCGGTTAGCTGAGTTCGGCACCTGGATATCCTCTGGGGGTCACCATGCGTCCATCCTTGCTGTAACTGCTGCTGTTCCCAACCAATACAACTGTGAGCATGTCGATCTGCTCTGGGTTGACCTCGCCAAGAGTTGTGAGTCGAATCTCTTCGTTGTCTCGGCCGAGCTGCCGAGCGATCGCGACAGGGGTTGAACGTTCTCGATGTTCAAGCAAGATCTCCGTTGCCCTTGAGAATTGCCAGTCCCTTCCTTTCGACCTTGGGTTGTAGAGAGCAATAACGAAATCTCCGAGCCCTGCGCCTTGGATCCGTCGTTCAATCACGTCCCAGGGCG
>ERZ802830.3641-NODE-3641-length-12898-cov-17.8739_pt1 | contig 12898 bp, 9 predicted proteins | sample MGYA00345654_ERZ802830 | MGnify/ENA primary metagenome ERZ802830 (study PRJEB30503, sample SAMEA104212375) | marine metagenome | biome: Westerlies Biome; feature: [SRF] surface water layer (ENVO:00010504) within the epipelagic zone...; material: water... | reverse complement strand
TTTACAGAGGTATTCAATGTGTAGACGGGTGTTGGTTCAGTACCACAACTGATTAATACGCTTATACCTATTACCGTTAAAAGTGCACTTTTCATATTTACCATGACATTTAATTGACCTTTAATTGTTTTTACTGAATAATAGTAATTAATAAAATTAATCAAGTAAAATTAACTTGGTGTAAACATGAAGACTTAATTGAAGTATAAAAATCTACTATTTATATAACTCAGTATTGACTCTTTCGAGGTTCGCTTGTAACGAGCTAGAAATTTTAAGGTAAAGTACCTATTAAGTATTTGATTTGAGTGGCAAATTTAGGGCATAACAATCGTTAAACTCTCTAATTACTAATGATAGATTCGTCATTTCTTTACCACATCTATCAGAAACTGATTTTGCTATTTCTAATAAAAATTCAGCTGGAAATAAATCTTTTTCCTTAGAGTTTAACAGGATTAGGAGTTCAAAAATATCCTTTTCGAAGTCATGTCTGTTAATCTCATATTCATTCATATAAGGGTTCAGAAGCGGTATAATATTCCTGACTAAGGAATAAGAAATATCCCGCGATTGTAATATTGCAAGTACGTCTTCATCTTCAGTTTTTGATGGCTCTGAAAAGTCTAGATTTTGAACGGAATAATCTGGTTGCCCGTATGAGTACCACTCCCCCTGAACACGTGGATGAAGATAATCTTCAGGGATATCAGAAAATTTGAGTGGAAGTGATTCAATTTCTTGTCTTGTTGGTTTTTTGTCATTTTCAACGGTACCTGCATCCACATTGAAGTAATAGACTAAGGATTTATTCGAAATTAATAATGGGTCCTCTGCAAGAACATAATTCCATAATCCGTGTTGTCTAATCTCGTTTAGGTATCCATAGTGAGGAGGACTGGTCACATTTAAGCCAATAGATTTTTTACCTGAGTATTGTTCGCGAATAAAATTCTTGATGAATACGATATGTTCTGGATGATGGCTAAACTGAATTATTTTTGTTGAGCTAGTATTGTAGACACTCAAATTAGGTATTTTTGACTCTTCAATTTTTGTACTAAAAGAGGCAAGTTCCAAGTCAATGGAATACAGACCAATTGCTGTACAATGGGAGTTGATAAATTCCCAGTATACTTTTTCTTCTAATGATAAATTTCGATAGGATTTATCCTCCCACTTGTGAATATTTGTGAATCGCTTTGAGCTTTTCATAAGGCTATTATTTTGGTTTAAAATATAGTTTAGAAGCATTATAAAGCCTATATGCTCTCCAATTCAATACCGAAATTAAGCCGTATCTTTTGCCTGCTCTTGTACCTACTATTATTCTTTATCTATAAGCCTAAGCTTACCCTAACATTACCCTTAAAGATTAAGATGAAGATAAGGAAGCAGATAGGGAATAGGATAAGGATGGGTATAAAGCAGAGTCTACAGGATAGAAAGAACTCATCGATACTCTTAGTAGTCATTTATTACAGCCTATTCCTCTTGACAGGTGGATATTTGGGGTGGATAAATAGGCAAGTTTTTGTCTACTTACGCTTTCCTACTCGAGTATTTCGCCCCAAAAGTAAGGCAGAAGCCTTGACAAATATTGGGTAAAGTTAGTTAGTTCGGCAGGCTTTGTGATTAGGTACCCTACTCGCTTAAATTTAAGAGATATACCCCTCTATTGGTACTGATTTTATTGCACTTATATCTTTTAATTATGCTTTATATTTTGTATTTTACTTTATACATAATCATAAGATACAATGGAGAACTGTTCGATTATTGTTCAACATAAAAGGAAAGGATGAGCAGAAGCGTTTATGGGGCATTCAGGCGACAGGATTTGAACCTGCGACCCCTCGGCCCCCAGCCGAGTGCGCTACCGGACTACGCCACGCCTCGATGTACAAGATTCAAAAGATAAGGGCTTTAACAACCTAGAGCAATCTTTATTCTTTTTATTGATAACAGCGTATCACCAAAACCCAGGAACAGATCAATCAACCAGAAATGGTAGTTATGTTACCAGATGACAGGGTAATGAGCCTATCAGCCAGGTGATAGTATTGGTCATCATGGGATATGACAATAATTGTCTTACCCTTACTTTTTAGATCGGGTAGGATTTCATGGTAAAACTTTGACCGGAAGTAAGGGTCCTGGTTAGCCGCCCATTCATCAAAAAGATAGATGGGTTGATCCTCAAGTAATACCCTAAGTAATGTAAGTCTTCCTCGCTGCCCAAACGAAAGGTCGACAGCGGAAATGTTAAACTGGTCAACCTCAATTTTATCCTCTATGCCTAATAGCGCAGATTTTTTTTGCATTTCACTTTCGTTAACACGGGTCGATAGATAGCGTAGATCCTGAAAAACATGTGAATCGGTGAAGGTCGCCGCGAACAGATTTCTGTATTCGAAGAGGTTAGTTTCGTTAATTTTTTGTTCCTGGTAATTTATTTGGCCCGATTCAGGCATGTATAGCCCTGTTAACAGTTTCGCTAAGGTAGTTTTTCCACTTCCATTACCTCCATTAATAAACAAAAGCTCGTTTTCATAAATGCTGAGGTTAAATGGGCCGACTTTATAGGTGTTAGAATCAGGCGTTCCATAGTGATAAGTGACCTCTTGTAAACTAATAAGTGGTGCTTCTGAATGACTATGGTACGGTATTTTAGCGTTTCCTATTGCATGCCTGTAGTCATCAAACTCAAGCCCTAAGCTAAATACTTGTTCTAGTGAGGCGTCCACTTTTTTCAAGCTCCTTGCAAAGCTCGTGATAATGATAAGAGAAGGTAGAATGAAGAGCACTAAGGTTAAGAAGTCTAGAAATACTTCGGATGAAAAGCTTGCAGAAGATTTTAGTACAATAATGATTATACCAATCCCAACAATTACTATAAGCTCAGCTGATTTTGTAACCAATATATTTAATGAATTGATTATTGAAATATGCCGTGCATGCTTATAACTGGTTGGATTAATCGTATCCTCAACATAATTTTTTTGATGCACTCGATTCAATGTTAGTTCTTTTATCCCATTCACTAAACCAAGAAGGTGACGGTATAATACATTTCGTTCTCGTTGTATATCTTTTTCAATTCGGTGAAAGGTAGGCAGAAGCACAAAGGCGAATAAAAAAACAAGCAAGAAAACGGTGATAATGGAAAGGGTTAGTTGCCAAGATAAGAGGAACATATACGTCCAGATAGCTGCAATTTTGAAGACAGCCACTAGTACATCAGGAATAGTTTTAGCAAAAGAACCTATATTGTTTACATCGTAGTGAAGTACAGGGATTATTTTGAATGCATTTCTTTCTACTGTTTCAAAATCCGCTTGCAAAATTTTTCTTGAGAGATCTACACGTAAATCTGAGATTTTTTCTTCAAAAAGTTGGGTGAGGTAATACCCTGTTATTATCGATAGACTAGTTGATAGTACAATAATCCCAGACATTTCAATAAACAACGCGCTACTTTCAGAGCTGCTACCGATGAGGGTATTCAATAACTTTACGGCGTATGCGTAGCATAAACCAGCTATAGCACTTCCTATGGCTCCAATGAGTAATTTTTGCCATGATGACTTTACGATAAAAAGGACTAATTTCATGCAGGTTTTCGATCGGACTAACAGAGTAATAGAAAGCAGTCAGAATGCGTAACAAAGCCTCAGAACTTATTCGGTATTTGTTGCTGGTTAGCGGCATTAAGAGCAGTGTTAAGTTTAGCAATATTTCTTCGGATATCGTAATCTCACTGACGACCCTATCAGAGCGGGTAGATCGCATACAGCCAACTCTTTATTCACTTTTGGATCAATCTGTGTTACCTAAAAAAATCATTGTGTGGGTACCTAAATATTCGGTACGGGAGCAAAAAAATATTTCAGTAGAAGATTTGCCATCCATTCCCTTGGTCGAATTTCGAGTGGTCGAACATGATTTAGGACCCATTACCAAATTGATCCCTTCATTGCTAGAATATAAAGCAGACCCAAATCAACAGATTATTTGTTTAGATGACGACATTATCTATTCTAAGAAATTGATAGAGGCGTATGTAATAGAATCTCAAAGGAATCCGGATGCAGCGCTAGCAGTCATTGGGTACGATATTCCAGCGTCATTAAAAGATAAAAATCGCTTTGACACAAAAGTTTACGGAACCGATATCCAAAACCTTGTCGAAGTGGATGTCATTACTGGCTATGGATCATTTATGATTAAACCCTCATTTTTTGATCCCAACTTTCTACAGGAGCAACGCCCAGAAGAGGCGTATTATACCGACGATTTGTGTATTAGTGGACATCTAGCACAGAAAAAGGTTAAGAAATATATATTTCCAGTTAGATGGGGATTTTCACACCTTAAGCGATTATCGAGTTGGTCAGGGTACTCTCTCAGCAATTCGGTTAACAAGGATGGTATCAACAACGAAGTTATGATGCGATACTATAAAGATTATTGGAACTACGAATGAGCACAAGAGCTCGAATTCTATTTTTCTTACCAAGCTTTTCTGGTGGTGGTGCGGAACGAACTGTTCTTAATATTCTGAAAAACTACGACAAAGAAGTATTTGAGCTCAAGGTTTGCCTGCTAGATTTTGATGGGCATTATTCTGCGATGGTTCCCGAGCATTCTATTCTAAATAGCTTGGACAAAGGAGCATTTTCTATATCAAAATCGGCTAATCCACTGTATAGTTTGTATAAATTTTTCGTGTTCATACTACCCACTCAGTATCGTGCTATTAAGACTTATGACCCTGACATCATAATTACGGTAACTGAGAGTATGAATTATATTTCTTTGATTTGGAAAATACTTGGGTTTACAAAAGATCGTATCTGGGTAATTAGGTCGGGAAATAATATTTTGGCTGAAGCAAAGTCAAAGGGTATCGTATTTGGCAACTTGTTAATGTTTTTGCTTAAAAAAGCATATACAAAGGCAGATCATATTATTACACTGACGCATGGGGCTAAATCTGAAATCGTATCGACGTATATGATAGAAGAATCAAAGGTTTCGGTGCTAGGCAATCCCGTAGATCTAGAAGGAATTGCATTAACCAGGGAGGAGCCGATTGAGCATTCCTACCGATATATTTTAGGAGTGGGGAGGTTGGTACCTCAAAAGAATTTCAGCTTATTACTACAGGGGTATCAAAAAAGTATGGCACCCAGTGCAGGTATTCATTTAGTTGTTTTAGGTGTAGGAAGTGAACAGCAGCAATTAATGAACTTAGCAAAAGAACTGGGGATTTGTTCGATGGTACATTTCAAAGGATTTAAAAAGAATCCTTACCACTATATGAAAAATGCAGAGGCTTTTGTGTTAAGTTCAAAATGGGAAGGTTTTGGTCATGTTCTTGTCGAGGCATTGGCATGTGAGTGTCCGGTAATTTCAACAGATTGTAATTTTGGTCCTGCCGAAATTTTGGATAACGGTAGGTTTGGGAAGCTGATTTCGGTCGTTGATCCACTAACTTTGGCAGATGGAATTAATGCAACGCTAAGCCTAGAGAAGGAAGAAAAGCAAGAGATAACGGCTAGAGGGAAAGAGCGAGCGGGCAATTATTCGGTCGAAAAAATAGGAGAGTCTTATGAAGTACTATTCTCAAAATTGTGCAGGAACCAATGAGTCAACTCAGGGTTATAACATTCTCAGATAAAGAACTAGCTTCGGATAACAAACTACTCCTCAGCTGTGATGCCCACGATTTAGACCTAACTGTGCTTACATTTGATGGTAAATGGAATTCGAATGCAATAAAGATTAAGCTACTCTACGATTTCCTGTCAAGTGCAGATGACGAGCAAATGCTCCTGGTTACTGATGCATTTGATGTTCTAATCAATGCCTCCGAAGTAGATATTATCAGGGCTTTTACCTCGTTAGAGGGGGACATAATTTTTGGAGCTGAGGCTAATTTTTATTTTTGGAATCATCATATCAAAGCAGAGTATCAGCGTACTTATCCAACATCGCCCACTCTTTACAGGTACTTGAATTCAGGGACTATGATGGGGAAAGTCGCCGCTCTACAAGAACTGCTCAGTGATATAATTATTAAAAATGAACTACGTATCGAGGATGCCGATTTTTTTACTAGTTTGGTTTCCGATCAATATCTGTATACAAAACATTATGTAGAGCATGCTCTTTCAACCAGCAAGAAGTACACAATTCAATTAGATCACAGTCATGTACTTTTTGAGGTAACTGGTGGTCGATCTAGAGTACTATTCATGCCACATGTGAGTAGCACCCACGCCTATAATTCATTTAAGTTAGAAAGAGCGGTGTTGAAATTTTTAGGACTGAACAGGTATCAAAGCAAGCTTATCGATATCAATTACAATCCTCAAACCAAGGAGTATAAGAATACAGTCACCGGTACTCACCCTCTGGTGATTCATTTACCAGGAACAGGGCAATTCTTTGATGAAGTGATGGAAAGCCTGCATACCAACGAAAAAAAACCAGGTTTCAAACATGATCCCGGAAAAAAGCCAAGTGTCAAACATGGTTCGGTGAAAAAATTAGCCCGGCAAAAAAATGTATTTGCTAAAGGATTGGCCGTGTTCATTAGTCTGATATGTTATGTCATTGCCCTATGTATACCGGTGAAATTAACCATTTAGATGTAGTTAGGCTTTTTAATCTAAGAGTAGTTTTTGTACTCTAGATAGGTAAATCCAGCCATTTTGTAGATAAATCCAGCTGCTTTGACTACCTGTAATGACAGTTTTAGCGATGCGCTCCTATCAAAAGGAAGGCTAAGAATGGAAAGTAGGCTAAACAATAAAAGATACATTATGTGCCTAAATAGAGAGGTGACTATTGAGAAGTAGGCTCCAAGTTGTTTATTCATTTCAAAATCGGTGACCCCCATCCTAAAGGCGCGTTGAATTATCCATTTGGCGGTCAATCTATTTTTTGGGACTTTTTCTTCTACTCTTGCCTCATCTACCCATACAATTTTCGCTCCTTTTAGGTACGCTTGATGAAAGAAAAAGGTATCTGAAGAACCCATAAAGTTAAACACAGCATTAAACTTCAATGCATGTTGGTTCATGTAATGTAGATCAAATAAAACATTCCTAGTCCCTGCAGAGCTTCGGACTTGCCCAGTTGCATGTGATTTGAGCTGGAGTAAATTATACTTAGTTAGCCAATTAGGGGTATCCTCGGGGAGGATTCGTTGCGTGGTACCTTGGACCACTTGGGCTTCAAATCTAACCAATGCTTCATAGAGTGTTGTAATCCAATTACTACTAGCTATTTCGTCATCATCAATAAAAGCTAGATGGGTAGCTCCTAGACTTGAGGCTTCTTTCATCGCACGATTTCTCATGTGGACAATTCCACTTTCACTCTCATGTATGTAATAAAATTGCCGTTTAAACTCATTTTTGTATCTATCCACGACTTGCTCTGAAGTAGCTTCTCTATTATTATCTATGACAATAAGGGATATATCTGTATCATTGGGCACTTCAAGACGAACAAGTGATTGAAGGGTGTTGGTAAGCGAATCGGGTCGATTATGCGTTCCAACACAAACGGCAATATGTGCTTTTTTAGAATCTTTCATCGTTACTTTAACTCAATATAATCACTATATGGTTACGGTTTTATTATTGAATTATAAGAGAGTTGAAAATCTACCGATTATACTTGATGCGCTCAAAAATCAAACCGTTGAGTGTTCTATATTCCTATGGAATAATGGCGAACAAGAGTTTAATGACCCGCGCTTAGACTTGGTGATTAACTCTTCCAAGAATTTGAAATGTTGGGCAAGGTGGAGTATGGCGTCGTATGCCAACACCCCGTACATTATGTCGCATGATGATGATTTCGTGCTTAGTTCGCCGGATAGCTTGCAAAGTTTGATTGATACCATGGAAGAAAATTATGAAGCAGGACGGGCCATTGGTTTTAATGGGGTTAAACTTGGCAAGGACTTGTCTTACTACCCCACAGAACAGCAAAAAAGCATTCGGAAGGTGGGAATTACAGTAGGAGCGAAGCATCATAAATTTCCCAAAAAAAATACGCGGGTAGATATATTAAAAGGCCGCTTGATATTTTTCAAAACAGCCGACCTAAAGCGGGTACCTATGCTTATTGAGCCAGAGGAAGATATCGATGATATTTTTATAAGTAGTTGCCTCGCGAAAAGAAGTAGAAAGCACCATATCGTAACCTCAGCTTTGAATGGGAAAGTCGAGGAGTTAAAAGGTGGGGCGGAACCGATGGCACTTTCACAACAAGCAAATTGGGAAGATTATCGCACTATCGCTGCAAAAAAATATTTTAAACAATAACATCGCTATGGCTCTTACACCTCGTTGGTCACTCGCACTTTTAGCCCTCTTTTTAGGACTCTGTTTAAAACTCCCTATTGCAAAGGCTCAGTATATTATGGCTCCAGAGTCGCAAGAGTACGATTATGTTAGGTTGATGGCTTTACAAAATCCGGATATGATTTCCCCATTGAGTTTTTTCCCTAGTGTTGGGATGGACGATGAAATAGGAGCATCGGGTTGGGATATTTGGGAGTTAACTCAAAAGGAGACAACTGAGTTTTCGCTAATTAGTCCTAGAGTTGGGTACGTGCACAATTCAAAACTAAATAGAAGCAATAATAACGGGCCGCTATGGACCGGTAAAGGGACGAATCTGTTTACCACCTTTGGTGTTCAGGGAAGGATCACCTTAGCTAAGGAAAGTTCTATTAGTTATTCCATTCAGCCCATGCTTTATTATGCTGAAAACCGAGATTTTACCATTCCAGCACACAATCTAAACAAAAGTGAGTTTTCGTACCCATATGCAAGGTCTTTGGACTGGGTACAAAGGTATGGGAATCGTTCTATAACGGAATTTCACCTAGGACAGTCAGAAATCAAGCTGGCGCATACATTTTTAGCCCTTGCCCTATCAACACAAAATATGACGTGGGGCCCTGCTTATCAGAATCAGATACTGATGAGTAGAAATGCCGGTGGCTTTCCTCATATACGATTGGGCACTAAAACCCCAGTACACACGCCGATTGGTCACATAGAAATTCAAGGGTTTTGGGGGCGTTTACAAGAATCAGCTTACTTTGATGAGGATCCAAACAATGACAGGCGATATTTCACGGGTTTAGTTGCAGCATATCGACCTAGTTTTGCAGATGGGTTGACACTAAGCTTACATCGAGTATTGTACAGAGAATGGCAGGATGGAGATTTGGTACTGGGTGATGCATTTGCGGCATTTACTAATTTCTCGCCCAAAAGAGATACCGATATAGGAGGGGGTAGAGTTACCAATGACTTTTATGACCAACTTTCTTCGGTTGCCATGACGTGGAAATTTCCTGAGGTTGGATTTGAAACCTATGTTGAATTTGCTAAAAACGATTTTCCTGCAAGTTTTCAGGAATTACTCAGGCAGCCTGATCGTCAACGAGCGTATACCTTTGGATTCTTGAAACTATTTGATCTTAGCTATGGAAACATAATAAGGCTATCTATTGAAACAACTACCCTAAGTCAGAATCAAATATCCTTTATTAATAATTCAGGTGCTGGCGGGACCTATTACATACATGGCATAGTTAAGCAGGGTTATACGCATAATGGGCAACTAGTAGGCGCAAGCATTGGGCCGGGATCAAATAGTAATTTTATTTCCCTAGACTATTACGGTTCGGGTGGCGCTGTTGGAGCCTATTTCCAACGAACGCGATATAATGATGATTATACCATCCGAGCTTTTGTGGGTGAGCGTGAATATATCGCTGAATTCGATGTAAATTTTGGCGTTAAAGGGGTGAAGCACCTTGACAAAATTAGCGTAATCGCAGATCTATCATTTACCTATTTAAACAACTGGTATTTTGACCCTGAGCTGAGTACCTGGAATTTTTCTCCAAGCCTACAACTTAAGTACCGATTACATTGAGGCCGGTATAATACCTCTTAGTCATCTCTAATTAGTTCGTTCGTTTTACGATGATGAAAGTGATATCGTCACTTTGTGGGCTACCGTCTGCATAGTCTCGAAGTGTCTTGAGTAGAGCATCTTTCATTTCTTCGGCACTAAGCTGATTGTGGTCTAGTAACCACTGCTCAAAACGCTCTTCAGAAAATAATTCACCAGACGGATTTGTAGCTTCCGTTACCCCATCAGAAAATAGCATTAAAATATCGCCTTTGTCTATGGATAGTGTTGCCTTTGGAAGGTCTATTTCTTCCATAATACCCAACATGACCCCTCCCTGATCTAATTCTTCGATTCGGTTATCGTTAGCGCGAACTATATAGGGTGGATTATGACCTGAGTTAACATAACTGAGCTCATGGCTTTCATAATCTAAATTACAATAGATGGAGGTGATAAATTTATCGACAGGAGAATCTCTATAAATATCTCCATTAACTTGGCGCAGAGCTTGAACAATATCATTCGGATTATTTTGAATATTAGCTCGCAAGGTGGCTCGCATGGTTGCCATTAACAAGGATGCAGGAACTCCTTTTCCAGTTACATCAGCCACTACAAAACCATGCTGACAAGGCTCAGGGTTGGGAATAAAGTCATAGTAATCTCCCCCAACATCCTTGGCAGGTATACTGCATCCGGCTACTTCATAGCCTTCTAAATTTGGGGTTTGCTGCGGGAAAAAGCGAGCTTGTATTTCTGTAGCAACCTCTAGCTCTTTATTCACTAATTCCGCCGCTAATTGTTGCTGCTTTACGTGAACATTTTCTAAAGCAGTGGCGGCTTGGTTGGCCAGTGTTTGAAATAGCCCCAACATCTCTTCATTTAAAAAATCTTCCTTTATATTAATGGCTTGAAGGACACCAATCGTTTTCCCCTGGTTGTTATTCAAGGGAACACAAATCATGTTACGTGACTGAAACTTCGGATTGGATAACAACTCTCCTTGGAATCGGGGATCTGATTGTACATCTGTAATCAATACAGGCTGTTGATGCTGAACAACCCATCCACTTATACCATGATCAGAGGCTATTTTTTTACCCGACACTTCTGCGGTTGCTGGTCCCGTTGGAATGGTTAGTTCCAGGTTTTTTCCTCCATCACTCAGTAAAAAAAGAGAGCTAGCTTCAGCCTCAACCATTCCTTTGGTAGATTCGATGATATCATGAAGTAATCTAGATGGATCCATAGTGGAATTAAACTTTCCAACTATGTCTAGAAGCAACCGAATGGTTGGATGTAAATCAAGTGAACTCATGGATTAAATATGGGTGAAAAAATGGGATTACAAGGTTTAGAATAGAACGTATTCATAGAATCTATGCAAGTAAGCTCATTCGATGAGGTAGAATTGTATTGCAGCCTATCCTACAAGGTAATAATACACTCCAGTCACACTATTTCCAAAGTATTAAAAAAGAGGGTGTAATACTCATTAACGAGTAAAAAATATCGTCAGAGCTTCTAAAAAGTTGTATCTTAAAGGATACAAGTAAGCATTCTGCTGTAAGTAGAGTGTAGAACAAACCAAATTAACAGGAAGATGCTAGGATTTAAGATTGATATTTTTTGGGTTTGGCTCGGAGATGTTCTCGAGTTGGGACTCTATGTAGGGTTGATATTTTTTATTTATATGATGATTCGGCTCTGGTACGATGGGTCAAAAACTTCCGGATAATTTGGCATCCATCCATACTAACCGGTCGGTTAGCCACTCTTTTAAATACGCAATTTCTTCTGCATACGTACTTCCCACATAGGTGTTAGAAGGAATTTTTTTGCCAAGAATAGTCCAAGTCTCAACATTACGATCTAAGGCTCCAGCGTAATTTAATCGTGATGCATGAGTATCAATTCTATCTATTATTGCTTCATTGCTGAGTTCGGAAGCACGAAGTGCTGCCCATCTAGTTGCCAACGCTGATCGGAAGGTGTCGTCTTCCAGTAACCTCTCCCACCAAAAATGTACTAACCATTCGGATTCCGGAGTTCTTTGATTTAGTTCAAACATCCATCCACTCTTTTTGCTTAACTCCCCATGGCCAAAGGCAAGATTCGCCATCCAAATAGGCCCCATATTCAGCGGGCCATTCCGGTCTTTGTAAAGATAGGTGTGAAAACGATAAGCATCCGGATTAGCGGATAATTCGCTGAGCAGTATATAATCAACAAATGAATCTATGGCGATAAAGTCGGCATAACTACGCTCACCCTGTGCGAAATTATCGCTTAACAACGCATCCTCAAATTGAGCTAGGTAGCCTTGGATATATGTTTTTTGTTGTTCAGTAATTACCTCTTTATCTGGGTCTTCGTACATGAAATAGTGTTCTTCGTTACGCTTCTGCCCGTGGGCAGGGAACGGTAGTGAGTCTCCAGAGGGCCCATACATGGATCGGAATCCATCTTTCTCAGAGTACATAATGCCATCCCCAATGGCCCGTTCGCCGCGGTCACCTCGTTCATCATCAACCCGGAGAATATATCCACCGCTAATGGTGGATGCATCATTTTCATCAGGGTCTAAATCGACCAGGTTGAGTCGATTTGTGTCGCGCTTTATTTTTTCTGAAAATAGGTAGACTCCTTGGTATTGATTATTGATAGTGAGTTCTACAAAATCGTATCTAGGTCCGTACCTCCCCAACGCTTTGGTTAGGTCGACCATTAAAGCGTGTCGAATAAGTGTTTTGTCACTATAGGGTCCGTACAAAATCCAGTCCTCTTCTTCGGGCATGGATAAAATAGAGACATCCATGTCCAGACCGTTGGCCGTCCAGCTTTCCAGCCCATAAGAGAATTTTGGACCTTGTTCTATCTCACCAATGCCGATGGATTCTATGCCCATGGGTTGTTCTAAGCGTAATTCTTCGTTGATGAA
>ERZ802830.3640-NODE-3640-length-12900-cov-14.8656_pt1 | contig 12900 bp, 12 predicted proteins | sample MGYA00345654_ERZ802830 | MGnify/ENA primary metagenome ERZ802830 (study PRJEB30503, sample SAMEA104212375) | marine metagenome | biome: Westerlies Biome; feature: [SRF] surface water layer (ENVO:00010504) within the epipelagic zone...; material: water... | reverse complement strand
AAACTCTTATTTCAAATAAACGGAGTTGAAAAAGTTTTTTTTGGCCAAGATTTTATTTCAATAAATAAAAAAAATTATGATTGGGATCAATTAAAGGCTCCAATTCTTACTATTATTTCTGACTATATATCATCGGGCAAAAGAATACTTAATGATACAAATCAAATTGATAAAATTGAAAATATAGAATTCGATGAAAAAGATAAAAGTACTGTTGATCAAATTTGTGATGTTTTAAATGCAAAAGTTAAACCTGCTGTTGCAAAAGATGGTGGAGATATTGATTTTAAAAAATTTAAAGACGGAATCGTTTATTTAAACTTACAAGGTAGTTGTGCTGGATGTCCAAGTTCCTCTATCACCTTAAAAAATGGTATTGAAAATCTTTTAAAACATTACGTCAGAGACGTTGTAGGAGTTGAGCAGTACAATGTATAGAACTTACTTTAATATTGCTCATTTTAAATTTTTCATCTTAACTCTTTTTTGGTTTTTTTTACTGTTAATACTTATTTTAACTAATCAATCATCTAATAAAGTTGTAAAAAAACCAATAGTCCCTGTAAAGCCTTATGTCTCAATAGATGCTGATGATAATGAAATAAATAAAATAACAAAGTTATATGCTGTCGATGAAGAAAAATTTTTAACTAAAGATCTTGTAAATGTTTTTAATAAAAATAATTATAATTACGAAGCAGTTTTAAAGTATAAAAAAGTACCTAATTTATATATCTCAACCTTACCAGAAGATTTTTCTAATATTGTCTCTTCATCTAAGAAAAAATCACTATTTGTCCAATCTATTTTGCCTCTAATTGTTAAAGAAAATAATAGAATAGAAACTCTAAATAATAAGATTAAAAATTTAAAAAATAATTTTAGTAATATTAATCGAAGTGAAGCTATGTGGCTTGGTAAGATGATGTCTAGTTACAAAGTAAAATCTAACGATATAAATGATCTAATTATAAAAGTTGATATTATTCCTGTCTCAATTGCTCTAGGACAAGCAGCAATAGAGTCTGGATGGGGAACATCAAGATTCGCTATGGAGGGAAATGCTTTATACGGCCAATGGAGTTGGAAAACAGGTAGTGGTATAGTTCCTAAAGAAAGAGATGTAAATGAAGTTTATGAAATTAAATCATTTTTAAGTTTGAGTAATTCTGTTGCTTCATATATGAAAAATTTAAATACTCATCAAAACTATAAAAATTTTAGGATAAATAGAAAACTATTGCGGGAGCATAATATTCCAGTTTTAGGGACATACCTTTATCAGTATCTAGATAAGTATGCTGTTGATAGTAATTATTCAAATACGTTAAAAAAAATAATAGATACCAATAAATTTGAAGAACTTGAAAATGTTGAAATCCAATTTATGGATACTGATCCTTCTTTATTAAATCTTACTTAATAAGTATTTGGTGCCCAAACCAATACCACTCGCCATTAAATTTTGATGTACAATTAATTCTTCTTCGACCTTCTTTATACGTTGTTTGTTCACTAAAAAAAATACCACTTTCATTTTTAATTAAATCAATTGAAGTCCATTCACCTGTTAGGTTTCCAAAACATTGTAATCCGTTAATTAATTTTTTATTTTCAACTTCAAAGCTAAAATTAAGTAATTTAGAATTTGTGATAAACATATCACTTGGTTTTAAATTATTTATAATCAGTGGTTTTAAGGAAGAAGAAAAAATAAATCTTTCTATATCACCAAAATTTTCATTAATTGAAAATCGTGGCATGTAATGAATATTTGACTTATGAGATATTGGACCAGAATGCTGACCAAACGCACTTTTGATATTTAGATCTTTGATAATACTAATTACATCTTCACTAGCTTCACCAAAAGGAAAAGCAAATAAATCTGGAACAAAACCAAGTTCTTCCATAAATCTCTTTTGTGATCTAAGTATATCTTCTTTTATGTTTTCCACATTATTAAATGGAAGGCTCATATGAGAGGCAGTATGCTGACCTATTATACCTCCTTCATTTATATATTTTCTTATCTGGTCCCAACTCATATAACCTGGTATAGAAAAATCAGTCATATCTGTTGAAACAAAGAGTGTGGCAGGTATATCGTTATCTCTAAATAATGGCCACCCATTTTCATAAAAAGATACATATGCATCATCGATAGTGAATGCTACTGAGTTCTTTTTAAATTCAATACCTTCAGCTATATGTCTTACTACATCAGATGCCTTCAATATATTATAGTGATCTTTTTTTACTTCAAAAATTTGAGATTTTAATTGTTCAATACTTACATTTGTAGATGGATATCTATGGTCTCCTACTCTATGATACATAAAAACCGAAACTCCATTATCTTCAGCTATCACTAATCCATTAGGTAAAATGACAAATATTATTCCTAAAAAAAATCGTAAAATATTTAGTTTATTAATCATAATTATTCTTTAGATTATATCACTCAATAGATGTAAATTCTATTGCATTTAAATAATTGAAATAATGATATTAGGAATTGACTGCTCAAACGGATTAAATCTAATTTTTTTTGATAAAAAGAAAATATATTACAATTATAATAATTATAAAATTACCAACACTTCCGAAATACTGATTACTAAAATTGAAAATAGCTTAAAAAAAATTAATAAAAATTATAATGATTTTTCTAAAATAATTATTATCAATGGCCCTGGAAGTTTTACAGGTATACGATGTTCTATAACTTTTGCAAAAATGATGAGAATTAGTTTATCAATACCAATTTATGGATATACTAAATTTGAATTAGCAAATTTATTTTTAAAGACAAAATCACAAAATAAAAATATTAAGAAAAGAATTTTTTTACATTATCAAGGGGAAAACTTCTTTCATTCATCCTATAGAATGGATGAATGCATCTCTAAGCCTGAAATCCTAAATTTGAAACAATGCAATTTCAATAATTACAAAAATGATCTATTAATAATTGATAATAAATTATTTTTTGATTATCTTAAAAATGAAAAAAATACAAGTAACCCTGAAATGATGAGTATTTTTAAGTATAAATTGGAAAATATCATAGATTTGAATAAGCAATATTTTCAAAAAAAATATATTCCACAGCCAATCTATGTTAAGAATTTATTTTGATAACGATGATAATTGATGATTGATTTAAAAAAAATATGCAAAGACAGAGGTCTTAGAATGACTGATCAAAGAAATATTATTGCAGATACTATTTCTGAAGCATCTATAGAAGGCCATCCTGATGTTAATCAAATATATCTCAAGGCCTTTGAAAAAGATAAAAATATTAGTATAGCTACTGTTTATCGAACAGTTAAATTATTTGAAGAATATGGAGCCATTGAAAAACATGATTTCAAAGATGGTAAGGCAAGATATGAAACAGTCACGGATATTCATCATGACCATCTTATAGATATAGAGTCAGGAGAAGTTATAGAGTTTTCAAATGATGAAATTGAAGAACTACAAATGACCATGGCAAAAAAATTAGGTTATGAGTTAGTTGATCATCGATTGGAATTGTACGGAAAAAAAATAAAAAAATAAATGGGAATAATTAGATCTATATTTCTAATTATCATTGTTAGTGTTCTTATTATTTTAATGCTTCCAATTCAATTACTCATAAATTTAACAAATCTTAAAATTAAATATAAAATTCCAAAATTATTTTTAAAGATTGTAAGTTACATTATTGGCTTAAAAATAAGATCTATAAATTTAAGAAATAAAAATAAAAATAAGTATGGTGTTTTATATGTATCAAACCACGTATCATGGATGGACATTTTGTGTCTCGGTTCTTTGTTAGATGCTCAATTTATAGCCAAGAAAGAAGTTGCTGAAATGGGATTATTTGGATTTTTAGCAAAGCTTAATCACACTTTCTTTATTGATAATACAAATCAGAGAAAGTCTTTTTCTTATAATGAAATCATACAAGCTAAATTAGTAAAAAAACAAAACTTAATCCTTTTTCCTGAGGGAACAACTTCTGATGGAAATAGTGTAAGATCTTTTAAATCTTCATTTTTTGAGTCAACAAATTTACCAAAATATTATCCTGAAAAAGAGAATGACTTCATTGATGTGTGCCCTATTTCTCTATGTTATAAAGATAAAAATAACTTACCAATGGGTATTTTCTATAGAAGATATGTAGCATGGCAAGGAGATTATCCTCTATTAAGACTTATGAAGATTTTTTTATTATCAGGTCCAGTTTCAATCGATATTATAATTCATAAGTCTGTAGATTTATCTAGTTTTAAAAATAGAAAAGAACTATCTAATTATTGTCAAAATACAATTCAAAATACAATTACAAAAGAGCTGATGATATAATGAAAGAGCAGTCATTTCATGTAAAGTCTTATGGATGTCAGATGAATGTCTATGACAGTGAGAAAATTTCATCTTTTTTAACGAAAGAAGGAATGGTGGAAAATAATGATATTTATTCTGCCGACATAGTAATTTTTAATACGTGCAACATTAGGGAAAAAGCCGCACAAAAAGTCTATTCAGATATTGGTAGAGTTGTAAAAAAAAATAACGATAAAGTTATTGCAGTTGTAGGATGTGTTGCACAAGCAGAAAATTCTGAAATGTTTAATAGAAGTAGTGATATTGATATTATTTTAGGTCCACAAAGTTATCATTTGTTACCAAAAATGATTGAAGATGTTAAACCACATTATAAACAATTAAATACTGATTTTATAATTAATGAAAAATTTGATTATTTAAGTGAGGAAAGGAAGATTAAAGGAATCTCATCTTTTGTTACAATTCAAGAAGGGTGTGACAAATTTTGTGCTTTTTGTGTTGTGCCATTTACAAGAGGACCTGAATATTCAAGAAGTATTCAAGATATTAAATTAGAGGTATTACAGTTGACTAAACAAGGAGCAAGAGAAATAGTTTTATTAGGACAAAATGTGAATGCATATAATTCAGAAATAAATGAGAATAAAAATAAATTGAGTGATTTAATTTATGAATTAAGTGAGATAACAGATTTAAAGAGAATTAGATATACAACTTCTCATCCTATTAATATGACAGATGATTTGATTAAATCTCATAAGGATAATGATAAACTAATGCCTTTTTTACACTTACCTGTTCAGTCAGGTTCTAATAATATTTTAAAAAAAATGAATAGAAAATATTCAGTTGAATTTTATAAGGAAGTAATTTTAAAATTAAAAGAAGCAAAGCCAAATATTCAAATTTCATCAGATTTTATTATAGGTTTCCCAGAAGAGACTAATAAAGATTTTGAAGAAACCTTAAAATTGATCGATGAAATTGAGTTTACACAATCTTATTCTTTTATTTATAGTGAAAGACCTGGAACAAAAGCAGCTTCTATTAATGATGAATTATCAAACTCAGAAAAAACAGAGAGATTAAAAATACTTCAATCACGGCTTCAAGAAATACAATTTAATTTTAATGAAACTTTTAATAATAAATTCGTAAAAGTTCTTATAGAAAATAAAAGCGCAAGTAATCCAGAGTATTTTTTTGGAAGGACACCATATATGCAGTCAGTTTATATAAAGTCTAAAAAAATAGAACCAGGATCAGAAGTGGACGTTCAAATAAATTCTTGCAACCATAAGAGCTTGTATGCTAATTTTTAGTCAGGCATAAAAAAATTTGAAAACTACTAAAATTAATACTTTAACTGAACAGTCATTTGATCTTAATAAGAACTCAACAGTTCTTTATATTGAGAACGATTACGCACTTGATATATTCGGTATAAACAATGAAAATTTAGATTTTATAGAAGAATTATTACCTTTGAAGATATTTCAAAAAGGTAATCAACTTCAGATTAAGGGTGAAAAGAAACTTAGAAACTTATTAAGTAATACAATTTTTCAAACTCTTGAAGAAATTAAAAACAAAAAAAATAAATCAGTAAATAATCTTATGCAGGAGAATATTAAAATGTCTTTAAGTAATGAGTCAGAAAATATAAAAAAATTTGCAGTTGCTAAAACTACAAAATGTGACATTACCGGCAAGAGCAAGAATCAAAATGATTATTTAGAGATTTTACAAAAAAAACAAATTATATTTGCAATTGGACCTGCTGGAACTGGTAAGACTTTTTTAGCAGTGGCTGCAGCAGTTTCACAGTTATTGGATGGTCAATTTGATCGAATAATTTTATCGAGACCTGCAGTAGAAGCTGGAGAAAAATTGGGTTTTCTTCCAGGAGATTTAAAGGAAAAAGTTGATCCGTATCTTCGTCCATTGTATGACTCTTTAAATGATTTAATGCCAGGTGATATTGTACTTAGGAAGATGCAATCTTCGGAAATAGAAATAGCTCCTTTAGCATTTATGAGAGGAAGAACTCTTAATAATTCTTTCGTAATTTTAGATGAAGCTCAAAATGCAACTCATACTCAAATAAAAATGTTTTTAACTAGGTGTGGCAAGAATTCAAGAATGGTTGTTACTGGAGATCCTTCACAAACTGATTTGTCTAAAAAAAGTGACTCTGGATTACTTAAATCAATCAAAATTTTAGAAAATATTAAAGATATTGAGATTATAAGTTTCGATAGAAATGATATTGTAAGAGATGAAATGGTCACAAAAATAATAGAAGCCTATGACAATCACGATGAACAAATTAGTGATCTTTTTAGTACTAATGAATAGTTAGCTTCTATGCTTAAAATAGAAATCAATGTTGATCATGACAAATGGAAAAAAAGTATCCCAAAATTTGATATAGATATAAGACAGGCAATTAAAAAAACTTTTAAGAATGTTTTAAAAACTTCAAATCCTTGTTATGAATTAAGTATTCTTTTGACTTCTGGCAAAGAAATTAAAAAATTAAATAATAAATATAGAAAAATAAATAAAATGACTAATGTTCTTGCATTTCCAATGGATAATGAACCATTAAAAAATAGAGAGATATTGGGAGATATTGCCATTTCTTTAGAAGCTATTATTATAGAAGCTAAGAAATATAAAATTTCTCGTAGAAAATATCTTTCTAAAATGGTTATACATGGTCTTCTTCATCTTTTAGGATATGATCACATAAAGGATAATGATTTTCATATAATGAGTAAGATTGAAAAAGAAGTATTTAGAAAAATTGTATAAAAGTGAATTTTATTCGTAAAATATTTAGTCATTTTTTATCATCAAATACAGATGACAAAGATTCTGTTAGAGAAAATATTGCGAGTGTTCTAGATAATAAGGAGAATACTGAAAATATTTCTAAGCAAGAACAGCTAATGCTTAGAAATGTTCTTAAAATAAATGAAATTACAGCTCGTGATATTATGATACCCAGGGCAAATATTTCAGCAGTAGAGGCAAGTAATACATTAGATTCTGTTCTAGAAATTTTTTTAGAAGAAGCTCATTCTCGGGCCCCTGTATATGAAAAGAATTTAGATAATATAATTGGAATGGTTCATATAAAGGATTTATTAAAATATAAGATAAAAAACAATACTGACGAAAGTATTTTTCTTCAAAGTATTAAACGTGAGATACTCAAAGTGCCTCCATCAATGCCAGTGTTAGATTTATTAATGAAAATGCAGTTAACCAGAATTCATATGGCTGTTGTTATAGATGAATATGGGGGAAGTGATGGCCTCTTAACAATTGAAGATGTTATAGAGGAAATTACTGGGGAAATTGAAGATGAGCATGATCAGCAAAATATACCAATGTTAATCAGAACTGGTCAAAAATCTTTTGAAGCAAGTGCAAGAGTAGAAATTAAAGAGCTTGAAAAATTAATTAATCTTCAACTATTAGATGATGATGAGATTGATACATTGGGTGGCTTAATTTTTTCTTTGGTTGAAAGAGTGCCTCAAAGAGGTGAGATTATAAAACATGAAAGTGGTTTGATTTTTGAAATATTAGATGCTGATCCAAGAAAAATAAAAACACTAAAAATCTTCACATCACAATAGATCAGATATTATGACTTTATTTCTGAATAGGAAATCAAGAGTAATTTTTATTTTCTTTATTTTAGGCATATTTTTATCACTGGGTTTTGATCCATATAACATTCCATTAATATCTATTATATCCATTGGAATATTTTTTTTATTAAATGATTATCTTCATCTAAATCATAGTAGTAATATTTTACTCTTTTTTCTCTCAGGCCTATCTTTTGGTTTTGCATTTTTCCTATCAAGCATGTATTGGGTTACAAACTCTGTTTTCATTTATCCTGAATTATTTTATTTCATTCCAATACCCTTAATTGGGTTACCACTAATTTTAAGTATTTTTTATGGAGTAATGCAATTATGTAACTTTTTATTTTGGTCACAGAATATATCTAGGATCATATATTTCTCTATATTTTGGACTTTGTTTGAAATAATAAGAGGATCTTTTTTTAGTGGACTACCATGGAATGTAATTGCTTATAGTTGGACTTGGTCAATATCCATCATGCAATCATTATCTATTTTTGGTATTTATGGATTATGTTTTTTTACATGCATTATTTCTGCTTGTTTTTTTTCAGCTTACAATAATAAAAAATATTTTTTATCAATTTTAATTTCAGGATCAATCTTAATAGCAATATTAATTTATGGTCATTCAAGAGTAATTAATTATGAAGATAAATTTAATGATTCAGAGGAGATTAGATTAATAAGTAGTAATTTTGATCAGAATATTAAATGGTCAGACGACTCAATTAATAAAATTTTAAGCCTAGGCTCAAAAGATAAAATAAGTATATTTCCTGAAACCTCAATTGGATTTACAAAAGATATACCTTTAAATTGGATTGCGGGGACTGTAAGAAAAGAAGATAAAAAATACTATAACTCAATGCAGTATAGTAATAATTTTTATGATAAAGAAAAACTTGTACCCTTTACAGAATTTTTGCCTTTTGAGAATATTTTTCGATCAATTGATATTTTTAAGTTAATTCCAAAAAATTTCTTTTCAATTGGAGAGAATAAGAGTCTTTTTAATAATAATTTTTTACCGTCGATATGTTACGAGGGTATTTTTCCATTACAAACATTATCAAAAATAACAGATGATACTTTAGCAATAGTCAATATATCAAATGATGCATGGTTTGGAAATTATGCTGGACCCCTGCAACATTTAACTCATGTTAGATACAGAACAATAGAAACTGGACTACCTATGATCAGATCAACAAATAAAGGATATTCTGTCTTAATAAATCCAATAGGACAGATTACTGAGAGTATTCCCAGAAATGAGTTAAATTTTATTGAATTTAAGATACCAAATAGACTTGATGAAACTATTTATTCAAAATTTAAGGATTGGCCTATTATAATATTTATAGCTTTCTTATTAATTATTTTATATATTTTTAGAGATAAAAATTTAAAAGAAAGCTCTAAAAATGAATAAAAATTACCTTTTTACAAGTGAGTCCGTTTCTGAAGGTCATCCCGACAAAGTTTGTGACATAGTATCTGACTATATTGTTGATGATTTTCTGTCTCAAAAAAATCCTGAAAACTCTCGTGTAGCGCTAGAAACATTAGTTACAACTAATCAAGTTGTTGTTGCTGGAGAGGTTAGAGGTCCAGAAGGTTATGAGTGTAATTATGAAAAATTAGCTCGTGATGCAGTAAAAAGTATTGGATACGAACAAGATAACTTTCATTGGGAGCATTTCAACTTTACTCCTTTTGTTCATAGCCAATCAGCTGACATTGCGATGGGTGTTGACTCAGGTGAAGATAAAGACCAAGGAGCTGGAGATCAAGGGATTATGTTTGGTTATGCTTGTAAAGAGACACCGAGTTTGATGCCTGCGCCAATATATTACTCACATTTAATCTTACATGATTTAGCTAAGGCTAGAAAAGATAAAACAATATCTGGAATACAACCTGACTCTAAAAGCCAGGTTACACTTAGGTATGAAAATGAAAAGCCAGTTGAATGCACTGAAGTTGTTGTTTCAACACAACATGATGAAGGAATGTCTGTAGATGATGTTTCAGATATAGTTATGCCATTTATTAAAAATACACTACCTGAAGAATGGTTAAAAAATACTGTTTATCATATTAATCCTACTGGAAACTTTGTAATTGGAGGACCAGATGGTGATTCCGGATTAACGGGAAGAAAAATTATTGTTGATACATATGGTGGAGCATCTCCTCATGGTGGCGGAGCATTTTCAGGTAAAGATCCAACTAAAGTTGATAGATCTGCTGCTTATATTACGAGATATATTGCTAAAAATATCGTTGCTGCTGATCTGGCTGATAAATGTACAATACAGCTAGCGTATGCAATTGGAGTAGCAAGACCTTTATCTTTTTATATCAATACTCATGATACAGGAAAAGTTGATAGTGAAACTTTAATTAAAAAAATAAATAGTATTGTTGATTTAACTCCAAGTGGCATAAGAGATCATTTAAATTTGCATAAGCCAATTTATAAAGCATCTGCTGCTTACGGTCATTTTGGCCGAGAGCCTGGCGATGATGGTTCTTTCTCTTGGGAGAAAACAGATCTAGTTGATCAATTAAAAAATTTATAATTGCTCGACTTAAAGTCTAAGTATCCTGACTTCTATAGATTTTATGGAAGAAGAGTTGCAAAAAAACTCTCAGATAAATCTATAGAGTCTATTAATTGTTATTTTAAAAGTAGCTCTTTTGACGAAGAAGTTATTAATAGTTTCAATGAAAGAAAATCACTTAAGATTGATAAAAAATTTCAAAAAATAATTTTGGAGGTAGGTTTTGGGAATGGAGAGTTCTTAATCAAGCAATCAAATTTAAATAAGGACAGCTTGTTCATAGGTTGTGAAGTATACTTAAATGGCTTTAGTAAAGTATTAAATAAAATTAATGATAGACAAATAAACAATATCAAAATTTGTAGTATCAATTTTATTTATCTAGTTCAGGTTTTAAAAAATGAAACTATTGACCAAATTTATTTTATAAATCCTGATCCGTGGCCTAAAGCTAGGCATAATAAAAGAAGAGTTATAAATATTGAAAATTTAAACTTAATGGCTTCAAAATTAAAAAAAAATTGTAGTATAGTAGTTACAACTGACTCTCTAGATTACTATGAATACATCGTTTCAATATTTAAAAATAAAGATTTATTCTTTCATAAAATGGATCATGAGGAATTAAAGACCACAGATCAATTATATGGTATTTCTTCTTACCAAAGAAAAGCAATAAATAGAAATGCTAAGATATACAAAGTAGAAATATTTAAATAATAAATCATTGAAAAATATGATTTTTTTGTACACTTGATTTATCAAACCCATAGGTGTATAGAAATGTGTAAATTATTGTTAACCAAGCAAAAGTGGGTTAAACCCACTTTTTTTTTACTCAAAAGGCAATTTAATGGTAAGTGCAAATAAAATTGAAATATTAAGAATAGCCGAAACAGTGGCGCAAGAAAAAATGATCGATAAAGAGATAGTTTTAGCTGCTTTAGAAGAAGCTATTGTTAAAGCTGCAAAGACTAGCTATGGGGAGGAAAATGAAGTAATTGCAGAAATAAATCCTGAAAATGGTGAAATCCTTCTGTCTAGAAAATTATTAGTAGTAACAGATGTTAAAAATAAATTCCTTGAAATAGATTTAAAATCTGCAAAAAAAATAAATGCTGCTGCAGAAATAGACGATGAACTTTTAGATCCTTTGCCTCCATTAGATTTTGGAAGAGTTGCTGCACAATCAGCTAAACAAGTTATTACTTCAAAAGTTAGAGAAGCTGAAAGAGAACGTCAATATGGTGAATATAAAGATAGAATTGGTGAAGTGGTCAATGGAATAGTTAAAAGGTCTGAGTTTGGCAATATAATTTTAGACTTAGGTAAAGCGGAAGGGGTTATTAGAAAGGATCAGACTATCCCAAGAGAAAATCTTAGAAATGGAGATAGGGTAAAGGCTTATATATATGATGTAAGATCTGAGGTTAAAGGACCTCAAATATTTTTATCAAGATCACACCCTCAGTTTATGGCGAAGTTATTTACACAAGAAGTGCCAGAAATTTATGATGGAATAATAAACATTAAAAGTGTTGCGAGAGATGCTGGTAGTCGTGCAAAAATTGCAGTTCATACTGAAGATGGGGCAATAGATCCTGTAGGTGCTTGTGTTGGAATGAGAGGAAGTAGAGTCCAAGCAGTTGTAAATGAACTACAAGGTGAAAAAATTGATATTATAAAATGGTCACCAGATATTGCTAATCTTGCAATATCCTCCCTTTCACCAGCTGAAGTTCTAAAAGTAGTAATGGACGAAGATCAAAATAAAATTGAAGTTGTTGTTTCGGAAGCTCATTTAAGCTTAGCAATAGGGAGAAGAGGCCAGAATGTTAAGCTCGCAACTGAATTAACTGGTTGGGAAATTGATATTCTTACAGAAGATGAAGAATCTGCAAAAAGACAACAAGATTTTAATGAAAAAACAAATAGTTTCATTGATCTTTTAGACGTCGATGAGACGTTGTCTCAGCTTTTAGTTAGCGAAGGCTTTGGCTCTGTAGAAGAAATAGTTGAAGCAGATAAAGATGAATTAATGTCAATTGAAGGTTTTGATGAGGACATAGTCTTGGAATTAATTGAAAGATCAGAAAAATCAATTGAAAGAGTTGAAAAAGAAAATATTGAAATTTTAAACAGTTTAAATGTTGAAGAATCTCTTATGAATTTTAATTTCTTAAATAAATCAATGCTTGTGAAGCTTGCTCAAAATGAAATTAAAAACCTTGATGATTTTGCAGGACTTACGACTGATGATCTTTTGGGTTATTATGAAGATAGGCATGATAAGAATTCTAAAGTTCAAG
>ERZ802830.3639-NODE-3639-length-12901-cov-5.50895_pt1 | contig 12901 bp, 13 predicted proteins | sample MGYA00345654_ERZ802830 | MGnify/ENA primary metagenome ERZ802830 (study PRJEB30503, sample SAMEA104212375) | marine metagenome | biome: Westerlies Biome; feature: [SRF] surface water layer (ENVO:00010504) within the epipelagic zone...; material: water... | reverse complement strand
GACTCGGTCATACATTGACATTCCGCCAGTGTCACGACCTACTACTCTGGCACCTGCATTCTCACCCATTAAATCACCACGACCCAAAAGACTCATAAGAGAATTCTGCGTACCCTGCAAAGCTCTTTGATAACCTTGTTCTTGGACATTGTTCATGGCTTGTTGGCCAAAGTAGTTGCCAATAGCTGATCCCATGCCTAAACCAAGACTAGCATTAGGCCCGCCCATAAAGTTCATTAACTGATCGCTCCAACTCGGAGCAGTTTGATCAAAAACTGTAGCCATCATACTCGGACTCATTGGTAAATTCATGACACCCTCCATTGCACGGCCTGCATTTGGCCGAAGTACGTTCCAGAGCCAAGTCCAGTAGTTAAGTCTAGATACAACGCAAACGTGCGTGTTGTCGTCGCTGTGTTGCTAATCAACATTTGATTGACAAATGGTACTGGTCCAGCTCGACCGTTTTGATCTGTGTCAAAACCAGTAAACAATGTTTTTATTGCTGTTGTTCCACCGTCAGTAGTTTCTCTAATCGTTCCGGTCATTATTTTGTCATCGATAGTGTCAAGAAAACCATTGATGTACAGCATAAACGGAGCCGCAACAGTAGGAGTTACAGACACATCTGTAAGTGAGCTTCCTATACCTGTACTGGTATAAGATACTGATTTATTTGTTTCGTCAGTTTCTCCAATAACCGTAACAGCCACACTCAGGTTGTTGATTTGATTTTCCAGAGTAGTCACTGTTGAGCTAAGCGACGTCACGCTGCCGGACACCGTGTTTATTTCTCCGCCAAGAGTTGCGTTTAAAGCGCTATCTCTACGGCGTATATCGTCATATATCTGACGGCCTTCTGGAGCAACTGGGCCAACTCTATGGTATATCCTAGAATCACTCACTTGCGCCTCCTTGGGCCACGAATCCGATACCGAATAATAGCCCTTTGTATTTCGAGCTGATTATTTCTAGTCCTACCACTAAGTATTTCATAACGAATTCTACGACCTCTTTTTCTCATTGAATAGCTCAGGTCAGGAACCAACGAACTGCTGGCGTACTCACTTGCTCCTCTTGAATAAGTGGGGGTGGACTCTTCATCAAACCATACACGGAAAACCGTGTCGTTGGATGTCGGGACAACGTCTTGATCTGGAATAAAGGTCCACCCCGAAAACAGATAGTCGAATCCCACACCTTGAGGAGAGAACCAATGAGGGAGATATCGACGAAACTGAGTCCCCACGATAATCGTGGCATGAGTTCCGGAGGAGGTCAGAGGGTGCCCCAGGTAAAGACTCGTGGAGCCACCTGAAACTTTTACCCCTCTGACAAACGTGTATAACCGAGGGTTGTCCCATATTGGATCATTTGTTTCGGTATACGTTGCGCTACTATGAAACACCACCATTGCCGGCATTCCTATTACAGAGCTGTCCCATCCAAACGTGCTAGTAAAACCGACACATTTTGAATCACTAGTAACATATTCTGCCGCAGCGTAAGTGTTAGAAAAGTCTGTCTGTCCTGAGCCTGCGTCACTCTCTCTGTTGTCAAAGCTGGACTCAATCTCATAGACATGACCTCTTGAACCTATAAGTGGCCTTTGCTGTCCTAATCCTGAAGAATCCTGCCCTGAATCGATTACGTCGTGCGGCATCTCCCATTTACTCCACCTGCCTATGTTGTAATCAAATGTCAGAATAAGGTTTCTAGCACCTTCCCCACTGGGAGGTATTGATAACCAAATTCTTTGGTCTGGAGCATCGTGAGTCATTTGAGCATTTGATACCTGAGCTTCTGTCAAGCTTTCCAAGGTTCCCAGTATTGACTGAGAACTAACGTCGTTGACTTCAAACCCATCGGTGACGTAAACGACACGATCAGGGGATAAGAAGAACAAGGAGTTTCCAGCAACGGCTGCCGCTTTTGGATTTACGCAACCTTTTCCAACATGAACATTTGCGGGCTGCTCTCCTGAAGCTGCGGCATCGTCACGGGCTGTCCAAATAGACCTTTGTTTTAAAATAACTATTCGCCCAAACAGTGGCCGTATAACCATGACTCTATCGGAGTTGTCGTTATTCAAAGTCCAAACATTTAAGGGAGGAGCAGACTGTGGGAGCAGGGTCTTACTGTAATAGACATATCCCGGATTTGTCCCTGCGCCTCCAAAGTGCATCACCCGACCGCCGATGGCTGAAGTGCTGAAGTCGCCCGGTGGGTAGTTATCGATACTCTCGGTCTGCTGCAGGAGAAGATCGGTCTCTCTGAGCTGACTAATGACAGTCAAAGGCGGCGACCCACTCAGGACATTTTGCCAGTAAGTTGGTCTTGGTATTCTTTGTTCAAGGTAATAAGTGTTAGATCCTTGGGCTTGTCGATACACCATTAGGAAGTCCCAATCGGTGTTTACTTTAGATATGATACCAACGCCCAGAGTCAGGGTATCGTGGCCAGCCGAAGTTGCAGCTGCCTCCCCTTCTGGATTCAAGTTGGACTCGTCGCCAGTTAGCGAGTTGTACAGAGAAAACTTGTACCGATACGTTGTACTCTCTGCTAGCTCTCCGCCTTCGTCGCTGCTGGTTTCAGTAATAATACCGACCAGTGGTCGCTGCAAGCCTACCGTGTCTGCTCCGCCGGGAAACACTTTGAACGGACGCATCTTGTTACCACTGACAATCAGTCTGTCATTGTACTGCACTGCTGAAGTGGCGTTTGGAATCCCGTACATGGGGGCTGTGTAAAACTGTCCAGTTCCAGCCGTAATATCTCGAACGTACACGCCGCCGGGCATAATAACGGCAGATTGCAGAGTCTGCTCCATGCCAGCTTGTATGTTAAAATCATGTACACCTAAAACAGAAGCCTGCTTCGGTCCAGTCATGTTTCCAATGCCGGCGTAGTACCTTCTGCCTTGCACGTTTGGAAACAAAGCATAGACGTAATCATTGCGGGAATCCCTCCACCGCTGCACTCCCGAATACGTGCCTACGGTTGTCGTCGCAACGTCCATTGTTCCATCTAGAGAAACCGCTAAACCTTTTGGGTACACCTTAGTTCCTGGAGTAACGTCGATAGCTACTACTTCGGCTGAGTTGCTGGGGAACGTAGTCAGTCCGCTGTAACCCCGAACGTCTGTCAAGGTAAAGGAAATGGTTCTGTCGTCGCCGTCGTACCCACCAAGATTTGCATCAAGAGTTTGAACGTTGTGAACATACGCATTGGTCTGATCAGTGCTGACCTGTGAATACGTCGAGCCTCCGTCAGTTGACACAAAAGCTCGAAGCGTTGATGCAGTAGCAGAGCCGTATCCTTCAGGAGTAGTCTGCAGGAAAAAAGCTAACCGAACTCCAGAACCATATGAGATATCAGAGGTGGTCAAAGTCAACGGAGTTGAAACTGCCCCCACTGCAGCACGGTCGTCGAACATACTGATTGACACTCGCAGCTTGTACTGAGTGTTTGGATCGGTTCCAGCGTTAACCGTCACAACCATGTTGTTGTCGTCGTCTGTCATAACCCAAGGAGGAAAAGTGTAATCTTCATCGCCAGCCGGCGGAGCATTGACCGTTACTCCAAATATCCAACCCCAGTTTTTAACGCCTTCTAAACTAGTGTTTATTGCGGTTATGTATCCTGTATTGCCAGGTGGGAACACAACATTATTGCCAGACTTGTAGGTCATGGCAGGGTATATCACCATCTCGCCAGCGCCGGTATTAGTATAGGAGTTATTGCCCAAAGCTGACCACTTATACTCGGACCCTTCTGGCTGACTCAAGAAATAGACCCGAGTGGGTATGTCTCCTTCAGCATAAGAAAACCAACGAGTTTCTGGATCTGTGTTTACCGTGTCAGTTTTGTGTATTTCAACTTGTCCGATATAGCCGTCAAAGTTGTGCTTGTAATATTCACTAGCCCCCCCGTAAAGGAAAGCCCCTATCGTCATGTAGTAACTTGCACTCGTGTCTATATAGACGTGCTGACTTGTTAAACTTCCACTAGTTGTAGCTGTAGTCGAGCTGCTACCATTTAAATAATAGCGAAAAGTACTAGTAGTGTCGTCGGGAGTCCACACCCACTCAAGGCACACGTCGTCAGTTTCAGAAATAGATAATACGCTACTAGTTTGAAAGAAGTTGGATTCTGCACCAGAGTCGTTTTCTAACCTAGCGTCTATGCGGAACCGAAATGTTCCAACGCCGTACTGCTCTAATGACAACGCCCAGCCAGACGTTTGTCCTGAAGTGTTATGAAAATCAGTTGACGCACCAGTTGACCCACAAATGTGCCAAAAGATGTTATCGCTGCCATACACTTGCTCTTCTTGTAGTCGGTTGAGATTTATTCCCGAGAGATATGCTCGGACGACAAACCCGGTGTTGGCTGCAGCGGACAGAGCATTCAGAGAAAAAACGTCTGCTGCATAGCTGGATTTAACCGCCACCTTTTTACCGTCGTGGTAAGTGGCTTGAGCTGGCAGTGCGTCAGCCCACACTCGAGTTGTCGGTCCACGGCCTCGGATACTTTGACGACGGAAGTCAATATTAACCGTGTCGTCTGCCCCCCAAGCTGGAGCGCCTGTACCCTGTCGTGTGTTGTATAGCCCCTGAAATACCTTTTGCTCTCGCTCTTGGTATCCCATGACTAAGTCACCGTCAGTGTTGCAGAAACAACAGAAGAACTTAGCGTCTCAATATCGCCTGAATGTCTTTGCACTAAGTCGATTCCTAACACTTTTTTCTGCGGGTTCAAAACTGACTTTTCTGTTGCGGGACCGTCACACAGCAGGCAGTCATACGTTCCAGTTGGCCCGTCAAATGCAGCATCCAACGTGTATGAAACTCCAGCAGACACAGACGCAACTCGGTACACGCCGAAGTTGTAGTTTTCAGCATCATACCCGACGATCAGGATATGACCTGCATGAGTAGAAGAGGCAGAACTATACCCAGCAGTTGTCGATCCATTCGTGAGCGTTATCGGCACACCGTCTAAAACTTTGGTAACTTCGAGTCCCTGTGCAGCCAATGCATCGGCCACACTGTTCGCTGCCAAAGTCAGCACTTTATCTGTGCCGCCAGTTTTAAAAATCCGACTTAGACTCCAAGCTTGATAGACGTTTATCATGTGCTGTCCGAGGTGTAGCCGGTGATTCGGTCAGTAGGTAGGTATCGGTTCCTGCCAACAAAGCGACTCCTGTCGCTCTTTAAAGATCTAATAGCCCCTGCGTCCGCCCTGGAAAAGTTTCTCATTCTGGAAATCCCAGCCAGAAACTCACCTTGAGCGGAGGCTTTTACGCCTTCGTTTTCAAACTCGAACTCAAAAGCTTTGTATTTAGCCCCTGCGACAATCACCGGGTGAAAACGCTCTTGTATACCTGTCACCGCTTCAAGCTCGTCAGAGTCGGAGGTAGGCAGCTGAACACGTCTCCAATATTCAACTTGATACACTCGTTTCTCATCGGGAGGAGGGTACAGCACTAGCTGAATATTACCGGAGGAATCAACACCCCTCGCCCACCACTCGTAAGGAAAAGCCCCAAGTGTTAAAAAAGGATCAGGAAATAACCTGCGACATTGGTTCCCAGCTCGGCCAGACAAAACTCTGGGATAGGCCATGTCGATAACGTCGATTACAGTTTCAACGTCAGAGGGAAGAGATACCGTTTCTTGGATTATTTGGACAGAATCACCAACAACTGGAGTCGTGATTAAATCAGGAGAAACCGTAAGTTTATTATTAGTGGAAACCCAGCTTACAATGTCGTAAACATTGCCGCCAATTTTGACTAGACCGTTGTCGTATCCACTAACATGAGTGGCGACTGTGTGAATGTGGTCCGCACCAATGGAGTGCGAGCCGCTAACCGTGGTCTTTACATCTTCAAGAACAGAAAATGTAGAGGCTTTTCTATCCCAAGGCCAGCGTCCTGCAGCATGGATATCTCGAAGAGCGTCGGTAACAAAGGTTCCGAGCTGAGAAGTTAACTCGTTACTTCCGGCCCCTATTGCGTCTTGCACTCTTGTCTTTGCTTCCCCGAAGTTCACTTTTCTTCTCCTCCGCCAAAGTCACTGTTAGATTACATTGGGTAATCTTTCCAGATCCTGCAGCTTGAACAGTTTTAGATTGTGGTTCGGATCGCAAAAGAGTTTCATCTGGTCGCCCACGCAAAAGCGAAAGCTTGTACTGCTGTTGACGATCCAGGGATTCCTTACTTGCGTTGTCCATGCTTCTCCTCAACTTATTAGAAGGGGCATCTAGACCTTCCAGATGCCCCCCCAAAACCGCACACAAAAATCAGATGAAAGTTCCAAACTCGCAAGCTAGACGGCCCAACTGATCCCGGTCGCCAAGCATAAACACTTTACGCTTGTCACCGGCAGTCGTTGCTCCAGACTCTCCTACTTGGAAAGCTACGGTGTATTTTGCCGCTGCAGCAGTGATTTCCGCAAGGCTACCATCTACAGTGAGGTCAACACCATACGCAGTCAAATGAAGGTCGGTAGCTGTCTCAGTACACTTTGCCAAGCAAGGACCGTACACACGCACGACGCCCCACTCGCTGGGTTTGATTTCAGCCAGAGCGCAACCCACCGCCGCAGCGTTACCATCACTGGTAGAGCTTGCAGCTTTCTGGATCGGAATCACCGTCGTCGTACCTTCAGCCTCAAGCGGGCCACGAGTGGTAGCGTAAGGGTCAATGGTCGATTTCAGCTCAACCGGAGCAGCAGCAGCCTGAACAATCATACCCGCTTCAATCGTGACAGCAGTGCTGTTGTAGAACGGCTGATCGACTACCGGGTAAGGGTAAATAGTTCCAGTACTCATTTTATCCCCCTTAGCCTACGGCATTTACAAGAAGACCCTGACGGGCACGATTGGAACAAGTGAGTTCACCTTTCCAGAAGATCCGGCTGAAGCGTGCCCACTGGCGCTCGGCTTCACGGAACTCTGTCGGTGTCATGTCGACGTCCGGATGGACATCTAGCTCTAGATAGTTGGAGTTCAAAAAGAACATACAACCAGCAGGAACGTCTCGATCAAACATGATAGTAGTCGCACGGTACATGAGACTCTCAAAGCCTGCATCCGCCGCCATAGTGTTAACGTAGCGCTTTTGATCCACAAGAGTGGAGTCGTAGCTTTCGTAACTTGCTTGACTGCTGAGAATGAGGTCCGGAGTGTCCTGTCCACGAGAACAGTCAAGGTACAGCGAACGCATTTTGTCGACACCATCGGTGGCAAAAGCTGTCTCTGCACCGCCGCAGTCGTCGAACTTGTTCACCCACCAGTCGTAAGTGCTGCCAGAGATACCACCATAGGCACGGCCTTGAGTAGCATTCTGGCAAACATCAAACAGTCCGGTAGTGCGCAAAGAGTCCGGCGTCACAGTACCAAGAACCGCAGCTCCATTAGTTGAAGCCGCAGAGTTCGGTGTGTAAGTGCCAGCGTACCCGTTGTTAATCAGGTCGCTGTTAATCTGTTCTTTGAAGGAGATTTCAGCCTGTTTTACCTTGGCTTCGATCAGGGAAATGATACGGGACTCTCCCATGTTGTCGGTCTCGCTGTCACGGGAAATCACTACCGGCGCTTGATACTTCTTGTACAAGAAGGTCGCAGGAGCAACACCCTCAGTCGGTTCCGTCAGGAGGTCGTCGTATCCCGAAAACGGCTGTACCGTCGAGCCGGCGTACATCAAGGGAATCTCGATGCTTTGTCCGCCGGCAACCAGGCGCTTACGTCCATTGCTGGTCAACCACCAAAGAAGAGGAGTCGCATCACTAAAGTTATCGACTAGTCTTTTTTGGAAGTTCTGCAACGTGGTCGTCAGCAGAGCCGAGTAAGTGCTGGGGTTAGTTCCCAGGCTCGGGTCAATGAGTGGCATTGCCTACTCGCTTTCGATTACGATGATTGAAAACTTACAGGCCCGTCAATACCAAGCTGCTCTTTAGCTTGCGCAAAAGCATCATGAAGTGACTGGGCTGGGGCTTCTGCCGGAGTGCTAATTGAAGCAGCTCCAACAGGCGGAGGAGGAGACACAGGAGTAGTTGCCTCGTTCTCTCCAGAAAAATCGGTTTGTACCTGTCCTGTCTCTACTCCAGACTGCGACTCAACTATTTCGCCTGAGTCGGCTTTACCCTTAGCAACTAAAAACAAATGCTCAAGATTTGCAGTCGGCAGTTCTTGTTTAATGGCGTGCATCATCGGCAAATACGCCTGGTATTCAGGGTACTTTGCTTCAAACGACTGCATTTCTGCGTATGCACGAGCTTGTTGCTGTTGTTGCTCCATGGCCTTGACTCTTAACTCAAGGTCATCAGGGACGGCTGAACCAGAAGAGCTATTTTGAGGTAGCTCCTCCTCGAACCCATTTAGGTCACTCTCGGGTGGCGGAGTATTATTGCCTTGAGGCGTTCCAGACTTCTCTCGGTAAAACGTCGAGAGAGATCCTTTCTGTCTCGCTTGCAAGTACTCGTTAAACTCTGAGTCCTTCATTAGTTCTTTCAGAACTCCAGACATTTGGACATCTCGCTGCAGTTGGCCCTGTTGTTGAGACAACTTTTGACGAGTTTCCGTAATGTATTTGTTCTGAGATGCGAGATGTTCTTTTACAACTTCTTGCTGTTGGGGCGGCAATACTGCCAAAGCCTGATTTACAGCTGGTGTAATTCCACCTCTCTGCAACCCTTCTGCAGTTGAGTCCGAGGTATTACCCGGTTGTTCTACGGCTTCTGTGTTGTTCTGATTCACGAACAGTTCCTTTCTCATGATTGTCTATGACAGATTATGTACAAGAAAACAAGCACCTACTAAACTTACAAGTGTTGTGTGTTATCCCTGATCTCCTCCAGAAAGAAGATCGACAAGGACACGTTCTAAATATTTTTGAATGCCTTCTAGCTCTAGGTAAACGGTTGTCCAACTCATCGCCTACGACCTCCTAAGCCTAAAACCATAATAACTTGAACCAAACGATCTATTTTTACAGCCAAATCGTACACGTCATCAATAGTCTTCTCTCCTGTTATTGTTGCCTCTACAACAGATGATCCTTCTAAAGATGCTGTAATATTTACGATTGCCGCAGTCACCGACAAGCTTGTTGTTACAGCGGAAGACCCTGACAAGTTCGCAGTTAATGTTTCCTGGTCACCTGTCACTGTCAAAGTAGACGTGACTACAGAAGCGCCCGCCAACGCAGCGGTTAATGCTTCCTGATCACCTGTCACCGTCAGTGTAGTGGTTACGCCAGAAGCTCCGGATAATGCAGCCGTTAATGTTTCCTGATCACCCGTTACGGTCAGGCTGGAAACGACTGCAGAAGATCCGGATAATGCAGCGGTTAATGCTTCCTGATCACCTGCTATTGTTAGGGTCGTCGTTATAGAAGACGCACCAACTAATGCAGCGGTTAATGTTTCTTCGTCACTCGTTACTGTCAACGTCGCTGTGGTGATAGCAGCTGAACCCGTTAAACCTGCTGTTACGGCAACGTCAGCATCTGCGACTGTTAGAGTCGCTGTCGAGATTGCAGACGTACCCGTGAGGCTTGCCGATATTTCTTCTGCATTTGCAATAGTCAAAGTAGTCGCTACCGCAGACCCACCAGTTAACGTAGCGGTAAGTGTTTCTTGGTCACCTGTTACTGTTAAAGTCGTGGTGACAGCAGACGCACCAGTTAGTGCAGCTGTAAGTGTCTCCTGATCACTTGTCACCGTCAGTGTCGTGGTTACACCGGACGCACCAGTTAGTGACGCTGTTACCGTTTCTTGGTCACCTCCTACTGTTAGCGTCGTGGCTACTGCAGACGCACCAGTTAGTGACGCCGTTACTGTTTCTTGATCACCTGTTACTGTCAGGGTTGTCGCTACAGAAGATGCACCAGTTAGTGACGCTGTTACCGTTTCTTGGTCACTTGTCACTGTTAGGGTCGTGGCTACTGCAGACGCACCGGTTAACGTAGCGGTAAGTGTTTCTTGGTCACCCGTTACTGTCAGGGTCGTCGCTATTGCAGACCCACCGGTTAGTGCAGCGGTTACCGTTTGCTGGTCACCCGTTACTGTTAGGGTTGCAGTTTCTATGTTTGAAGTTGCGGACATTGACGAGGTTAAAGATACCTGGTCACCCGTTACCGTTAGGGTAGTAGCTGCAGCCGAAGACGCAGAAAGAGCAGCGGTAATATTGACAACAGTAGAGCCGGCTTCTTTAAGAGCCAGCCACAGCGTGTATTGACGCATTGTCGAGGTGTTAGTACCGCTGTCCGTAAACTCTAAAGGCACTCCCATCGCTGTGCCCGTAGCAGCATCTGCCGCTGAATAACTGGCAAAATCACGCATCAGCATTATCGTGTTTTGCCCGTTACCTCTTAAACTGTTGTCAGAAGTTGTGTTTCCACCTTCAAAAGTAAGAGGCGACCAAGATGCAGGCAAGTTTGCGTGATTCCAGTTGCTGCGATCACACGCACCTATTGCCACAACAGTTAAAGAGCTATCGTAAAAAGTAGAGTTCCACGGGTCAGTGCTGGCACTCGGTATTGTATTGGAATCTGCCCAAGTAAAATCTCGGTTAGTAGCTCCGCCTACACTTTCTCTTGAAGCGTCAAAGCTCATTTGAGCCATGTTTGGAGTGCCTGTATCCCAAGAACTCCAGTCTATGCCTCGTATTGCAGCAAGGTGAGCTTGAGCATTATTCGCTGTAGGTGTTGCAGTGACTTCTATTTCTAAACTGGTTAAATCACCAGACTGCACTTTAACCCAATACAATCCAAAGTATCGATTGTTAGTGTTAGAAGCTGGATAAGAGTGAAGCCAGTCAGTACCTAACAAATCAAACTGGGTAAACGAGCTTGTACCCCCGGTAATAGCTGGACTTGTAACAGCCCCATCACCACCTTTAACCCCAAACGAAAACAGCAGCAGGTCGTCAGCCTGAAGGTTTCCATACGTTAACGTTATTTCATTACCACTATTACCCTGTCGCCTAGAAGGGCTGTTTCCAACCGCTGGAGTTACATGCGTTATCGCCATTACAGATGCTCTATCGTAATCTCGATAGTAACGGTACCTGCCTTATAAGCTTTAGTAGGGATAATCGAAAACTCACCTGAAATTGTATCGGTATCAGGTTCATAGTAGCTGCTCCAAGTACTCCCTGATAAGGAGTCTAAATCTATATCTGAGTTATATGATTTAGTTAAACTTGTAATAGGACTGCTGGCTTTCCAAGGGTGCCCAGTTGGCAAATAAGAACCCCCTGCAGTCTGTAATCCATATTCATAAGCTAGCCAACCTTCTGCAAGTTGCCTATCCGTCGTTGAAAGATCCCCTTTTATAACTAAAACTCTAGATAAACTTAACCCGCTAAAAATAATATCTTGGTTCATAAAGTTAAAGTTTTGACTGAGCCAGCCAATACATCCAAAGTCACAAGTCCCGGCGACGGTTCCTGTCATTGTTTGCACACCACGTCTATATTCTGTAACCACGTTACTAGAATCCCTAGTCAATACTCGGATATCTTCATCTTGAATGTAATCGGCAGTACCGGAACCGTTAATAGAGCCATTACTTTCATCTCTAAAGTAAACTTGTCGACTAGCGTTGTTGCCATACCAAGTAGCGTAACTAAATCTACCACTAGCATTATCAGAACCTATAGCGGGTTTGTTTGAATTGTCCGCTTCATCCACAACCAGGATCACCGTAAAAGGTTCACCAGCGGCAAAGGTAGGAGGACTAGAACTAAACTTAAGCCTTGAAGAAGTTCCAATATCAATCGCTGGATAAGTGGTAATGTTTCCACCACTAGATGCGAAGGTAGGTTCATTACCACTAGATGCCGTAAGATCTGCACCATCTACAGCATTTAAAGCAGTGCTTATATCGTCGCCATCTGCATATTGAGATTTGATCTGATTGGGGTTTAGATCAGCCAGGACATTTTCTATATACGGAAATTTATCCGTTTTGCTTGCGGAAGCATCAACATTAAAAGCAAACTTACCACCTGTGGTGGTTTTTTTTGCTCTCAGACGTTTTAACGTACAGGAACCATAGAAGGTTAAGCTTAACGCTGAATCTTCAAAATTGTCCATCTGGCTTCCGTCAAGCTCGACGGTGTATATAGTGTCTGCCACAAAACCATCCTAAGATTCAGTAATCACCAAGCCACTAGCTGCGATGGTCACAGTAGCGCCAGCGCCCACGTTAACCGCTGTAAATGACCCGGAATACAAAAGGTCAGCGGCAGCACCTCCGGTAGCTTTGTAGATTCCGATTTCAGTAACGGCAATTGTTTCTGTTGTGCCGTTGGTCCACTGAGATCCGTCACCGCAAACACGGATGTTGGTCGCTTTGGTGCCAGTGCCAGAATCGGCGTTTGCCATAGTCCAGTTTGCTCCTGCTGAGCCAACGCCTTGAAAGGTTGCTTCGTCCAACGCAGAGCTGTATGCAGTAAGCTGGCCCGTTGTGGTGCTGGGAACTCCAGTGCCCAAACGAACTTTTAAAGCACCAGTGGTTACCTGAGTCGCTTGAACGCCATCCAAAAAGTTATCCAAAATATCTTCAGCAATGGCTCGAGATTTTGCTCCCATTACTTCACCTCGTATTTCTTACTCATGCCGTCGGCCAGTCCTTGGGCCAAGGCGTATCCTGCACAAACAATCGCCAAGGCCCACGCCTTCGCTGTCGTGTCTACATCTTCTAGTCCACTAATACCGAGCAAGCCGGCACGAGTGACCAGCAGCTTTTTACTGCCTAAGTTCTCAAGAATGTTTTTCATTTCTTTTTACCTTTTTTTTTTTTCTTGTTTTGCAAACGTGGCCCTGCTTTTTTTGCTTGTTTTCCACTCTTATTTTCTTTTTTTCTTTTTCCCGTTTGCTTTTCTTCCTTCT
>ERZ802830.3638-NODE-3638-length-12902-cov-5.30373_pt1 | contig 12902 bp, 12 predicted proteins | sample MGYA00345654_ERZ802830 | MGnify/ENA primary metagenome ERZ802830 (study PRJEB30503, sample SAMEA104212375) | marine metagenome | biome: Westerlies Biome; feature: [SRF] surface water layer (ENVO:00010504) within the epipelagic zone...; material: water... | reverse complement strand
TTTAATTCAACTCAAGAAAATTATGCCATCGCAAAGCTTGCATCAAGAGATATGTGTTTAATGACAGCTTATCTTGAAAAAATTGATTACATTCATACCCGTCTGTCAGTTCCATTATCATCAGACTTATCTGTTGGTGGATATGTTCCGCAAACACTTAAAAAAATAATTTCAGATGATGAATTTGATATGCCAAAAAATGAACAATTATTTGATATTATTTCTACAAAAGATGTAGCTTTAGCCTACTATCTTTTAGGCTTGAAGGGTTTAAATAAATTTGACTACTACATCGGTTATGGAAGTCCAATCAAATTAAGTGATTATTTTTTGCAGTTTGAAAAATATATAAAAGGTCTGTCACTTGATGAGTCTAATTACTCAAACTTTTTTTCATTTAAATTTTTTAATAATGATTCACTTTGTGCTCATACGTCATTCACCCCACTTCATAACAAATATAATTTTTTTGAGAAACAATAAACTATGAAAAAAGCAATTGTTTCTGGATCAACAGGGTTTATCGGATCTGCATTTGTTCAATTTTTAGTTTCGAAGGGGATTGATGTATTAGCTATTGGAAGAAAGGATCTGAATAATGTTTCACAAATACGAAGAAACAGAATAAAAGATGCAACATATTTACAGATCGATATGAAAGATATTTCTAACCTTGAAAGTAAAATATCTAAAATCAAATGGAATGTTGGAGACGATTGCGTATTTTTTAATCTTGCGTGGGGTGGCGAGTCTAAGCTTTCTGATTTAAACGTCCATGCTCAGATGGCTAATGTAGCATGGTCTTTGAATGCTTTAGAGATTTCAGAAAATATTGGATGTAAACGCTTTATACAAGTTGGCACTATGGAAGAAGCTTTTACTCACAAATATATTAAATTAGATCACAACAAAAATAATCAGTACAACAGACATGTCATATATTCAGTCGCTAAAATTGCAGCTAAATATGCTCTAAAGCTTAAAGCATCGAATATGAATATTGATTATATTTATGTACTTCATTCTCACGTCATGGGTGAAGATGATGATAAAGATTCTTTTTTGCAGGTAACTTTGCAAAAATTAGTAAATGCGGAAGATCTAATATTCTCAAGCGGTGAACAATTTTTTGATGTTATTTCATTATCGGATTGCTCGATGGGCTATTACTTAATTTGCCAAAAAGGAAAACCGAATGAAGAGTATTGGGTTGGTTCAGGTAACCCAAGAAAATTAAGAGAATACGTTGAAAGAATGTACAAGCTATTTCCTTCAAAAAAAGAGATGCAATTTGGAAAACTTCCATATAATGATATTATTCTTGAAGAAGAAGACTTTTCAATTGCAAATTTAAAAGATCATACAGGCTATAGACCAGTAATGACATATGAGGAAACAGTTCTTGATCTTCACAATAGCTTACTTAAGGATAGCCACAATAATTAATAGATTTTAATTTGAATTATCATACAATATGCTCCATTTAATCTTACTTTAATAATTAAATAATATGAAAATAGTACCAATTTCTGATCGCGGCTCTCTCAAGTGTCGTGGTTGTGATTCCAAAGATCTAGTAAGTATTTTAGATTTAGGTGAACAACCACTACCTGCTGAATATGGACTGCGTTATGATGATGTCTTAGATAAGTTTCCACTTCACTTAAAGGTTTGTAAAAATTGTGGACTGGGTCAGCTCGGTGAATATGTTTTGCCTGAGAGAATATTTCATGAAACATATCCATACATTTCATCAGCTAGCTCATACTGGGTAAATCACGCAACAAATTTTGCAAAAGAAATGGTAGAAAAATTATCTTTAGACAAAGATAGTCTTGTCATAGAGTTAGGTGGCAATGATGGATATCTTCTTTCTCAATTTCAAAAACTAGGAGTTTCTGTATTAAATGTAGAGCCTCCAGAAAATACAGCAGAAATTGCAAGAAATGCTGGGGTTCCAACCATATCTGAGTTCTTTGGGGTTGATTTAGCTAAAGTTATACTAGCTGAATACGGTCATCCAGATTTAATATGCGTTAATAATGTCTACGCGCATATACCTGATCAACAAGATTTTACCAAAGGCATGGAAATACTATCAAACGATACAACAACAATTACTATTGAAAATCCTTCATTTGATGTATTGCTGAATAATGCTTTTTTTGACACTATCTATCATGAACATTACTCATACTTGACTGGTCATTCAGTCGATGTAGTTTCAAAAAAATGTGGCTTAACATTATTTCATATTGATCGTCTTCCAACGCATGGTGGATCAAATAGGTATTGGTTGAGTAAATCTATGATGCCAGATGATACCGTTAAAAATATACTTGATGAAGAAGTTAAATCAGGTTTGTTTGATGAAGATAAATGGAAAGATTTTGCTACTCGATCTAGAAATGCGATAAATGGCCTGCATGAATGGTTTTCAGAAAGAGAAAAATTGGGCCATATAGTTGTTGGATACGGAGCTGCACACAAAGGAAATACATTTTTAAATGCTGTTGGAGAAAAATCAAAAACGTTAAAATATGTTGTTGACGCAAGCCATGAGAAACAAGGTAAATTTTTACCTGGCTCCCAGGTCCCAGTTTTACCTCCTGAAGATCTTAATTCTGCTAATCCTGACGATGTTTTAATATTGCCATGGAATATTGCAGAGGAACTTAGTTCAAATATTAAAAGATTAGCACCAAATGCAAATATATGGGTTGCTCAACCTCATATGAAAAAATTAAATTAACATAATAAAATTATGAAGCTAGAAGAAACCCCAATTAAAGATTTATATGTTTTAAACAGAAAAATAGTAAAAGATACTCGTGGATCTTTTTCACGACTTTTTGGAGAGGATGACATTGATAAAGCAGGAAGACCTACTAGTATAGTTCATGTAAATACCTCTACATCGGTTGAAAAGGGCACTTTAAGAGGGGTTCATTTTCAATATCCCCCATATTCAGAAGCAAAAATTGTTGCGTGTACATCTGGTGCAATATGGGATGTTGGTATTGACTTAAGACCTGATTCACCAACAAGATTTCAATGGTATGGTGAAGTACTAACTCCTGAAAATGGAAAAAGTATGATCGTACCAGAGGGCTTTGGTCATGCCTTTATAACTCTTGAACCAAATTCAACGGCCGTATATGCAATATCCGCATATTATGCCATTGATTATGAATCTGGAGCATGTTTTGACGATCCTATGTTAAATATTGAATGGCCGATAGAACCAAATGTAGTATCTGAAAAAGATCGAAATTGGGGCTTATTGCAAGACAGAATAGATGAGCTAGATAAAGGCTTTGCTATTGAAAAATAATTTTTAATTCATTTAATTAATCATCGCTATGGCAAAAGAAAGAATTTCATATTCAAAACCATCCATCACTGATTTAGAAGTTAGCTATGCAACAGATGCTGCAAAAAATGGTTGGGGTAAAAAATGTTTTGAATATATAAATAAATTTGAGAATCTTTTTAAAAACCATTTAGGAGTGAAGCATGCTATTTCTACTTCAAGTTGCACTGGTGCAATTCATATTGGCTTATCATCCCTTGGTATTGGTCCTGGAGATGAGGTTATTGTTGCAGATATTAACTGGATAGCATCTGTATCACCAATTGTTCATGTAGGAGCTAAGCCGATAATTATTGATGTAGATATGGATTCATGGTGTATAAATCCAAAAAAAGTTAGAGAAGCAATAACACCCAAAACAAAAGCAATAATGGCTGTTCACATATATGGAAATATGTGCGATATGAAAGAGCTTCTTAATATATCAAGAGAATATGACATACCTATTATTGAAGATTCTGCAGAGGCAATTGGATCTGAATGGGATTCAAATAAAGCAGGATCAATGGGAACATATGGAACATTTTCTTTTCATGGAACAAAAACAATATGTACAGGTGAAGGGGGGATGTTTGTAACAAATAATGATGATTTATTTGAAACAGCGTTCACGTTAAGCAATCACGGACGATCTAGAAACCAAAAGAAGCAATTTTGGGCTGAAAGTATTGGACATAAATATAAGATGTCAAATATACAGGCTGCTATAGGATGTGCTCAAATAGAGAGAATTGATGAACTTTTATCAAAAAAAAGAGAGATATTTAATTTCTATAAGGATAATTTAGATAACCTGCCTTTTACATTTAATCCAGAACCTGAAAATACAAAAAATGGATACTGGATGCCCACAATTATTGTTGATGAAGATATTGATTTTAATAGAGAAAATGTACTTAAAAAATTTAATCAAGAGAATATTGATGCAAGAGTATTTTTTTGGCCATTAAGCTCATTACCAATGTTTAAAAAAGTAAAAGAAAATCACAATAGTTATAGTTTAAACATGAGAGGAATTAATTTACCCTCTTACCACGATCTGACTGAAGCTCAACAAGAAAGAGTTATAAAAGTTTTAAAAGATATTTTTCAATTTTAATCTTACAATCAAATCAAGAAGAATGACTACAACAAAAGATTATTTTTTAGATTTAATTTCAAAGTTTTTAGACAATGAAGCTATATTAGATGAATCAGGCCTTAGATTTAAATACTCTGATATTGAAATTATCTCAAAATCTGAATTTTTTCAGTCACTTGATAGAAAGGTAGTTATATGTAAATTATCAAATGATGCAGAATGCTTGGCCTTGTATTTTGCTTTGCTTTTAAGTGGAGCTATTCCGCTACTAACAAGTTCAGATATAAGTAAAGAAGAGTATTCTAAACTTTTGAATGCATATTGTCCTGTAGCTGCACTTATTCCAGTAACTGATAAAAGATATTCTAAAAATTTGCTCGTTGATCAATCTATTAAAAATTTTACGGTAACATCAATTAATCATTCTCATGAATATCCTATTAATGATGAGCTTGCATTACTTCTTCCAACCTCAGGGAGTACAGGAAGTGCAAAATATGTTCGTGTTTCTCATGAAAATTTAATCAGTAATACAGATGCAATATCAAAGTATCTTAAAATAAAAGATACAGACAAGGTTATAACCACCTTACCTCCAAATTATTCATATGGGGCATCAGTTATACATACTCACTTAGCAAAAGGAAGCTCAATTATAGTTACCGAAACATCATTTTTTGACAAAAATTTCTGGAAATTAATTGATGATAACAAGATCACAACACTTAACGGTGTTCCATTCCACTATGAAATGTTGAGGCGCTTAAAATTTCATAAAAAGAATTTGCCTAGTCTTAAAATTTTGACCCAAGCTGGCGGCCACTTAAATCAAGAAGATAAAAAATATTTTATTGATTACTGTATTGATAAGAACATATCATTTTATGTTATGTATGGGCAAACAGAAGCATCTCCAAGGATATCTTTTATCACAATGCCAGATTTACTTGAGTCTATTGAGAGCATTGGCAAGGGAATAGAGAGTTGTAATTTATTTTTGACAGATGAAAAAAATATGGAGATCTCTAAACCCAATCAGGTAGGAGAGTTAAATGTATCAGGAGCAAATATTGCTCTAGGTTATTCATATACATATGAAGATTTTTCAAAACCAAATGAATTTAAAGGATTATTGAAAACAGGTGATTTAGCTTACTTTGATGATAAGGGTAGATTTTATATTGTTGGAAGAAAGAGTAGATTTGTCAAAATTGTTGGTAAAAGGATTAATCTTGATGATGTTCAAAGCATTGTAAGTGATCTTGGTTACGAAAATGTTTGTACCGGAAACGACTCATTTATAAAGATTGGATGTACTAATATTTCCTCAGAAAATAAAATTAATTTGTTACGAATATTAATGGAAAAACTCAATATTCAAAAAAGCGCAATTAAAATTTTTGAAATAGATAAGATTGAACGAAAAACATCAGGAAAAGTTGCCTATCATGAAAATGATAAAAAAATGGAAGCAATGCTATGAAAAAAATAAATTTCATAAATGAATATCTCAAACATCCAATTTATGATATCTCACAAGAAGAGAAATCCAGATTATTGCTTAACGAATTAAACTATTTAACCAAATATCATTATGAAAATTGTAAAAAATATGCAAGCTTTGTTAAAAAGTTATCAAATCATAAGTCGATTAAGTCTATTAAAGATATTCCCTTTTTTTCTGTTAGAGCATTCAAGGAGTTTGATTTAATAAGTGTAAAAAAAGATCAAATATTCAAGACGATGACTTCATCGGGTACTAGTGGTCAAGCTGTTTCCAAAATATATTTGGATCAAGAGACGGCATCTATTCAATCAACTATATTAACTAGATTAATGCGGGATATAACAGGACCTAAGCGTTTACCAATGTTAATAATTGATAATCCAGATATTGTAAAAAATAGACAAAGTTTTTCCGCACGTGGTGCAGGAATTATAGGTTTTTCACTCTTTGGAAAAGATGTTACTTATGCATTAAATAGTGATAATAGTGTGAACCTTGATGAGATCAATTCATTTTTTGATAGACATGAAGGTAAGCAAATATTTATATTTGGTTTTACATTTATGGTGTGGAAACATTTTCTTAATAATAAGATGATGTTCAAAGCTAAAGTCAAAGATTCAAAAAGCATTTTATTGCATGGTGGTGGGTGGAAAAAATTAGTTGATGAAGAAGTTAGCTCTGAAATTTTTAAAGATAGAGCTAATGAAATGTTGGGTAATACCAAAGTTGTTAACTATTACGGTTTAGTTGAACAAACAGGATCATTATATTTTGAATGTGAGCATGGTTTCTTACATCCGTCTATATTTTCTGAAGTAATTATGCGTTGTCCAAAGACTTTGTCTGAAGTTCCAAACGGAACTGAGGGCGTTATACAAGTTCTATCATGTATTCCCAGAAGCTATCCAGGACATTCATTGTTAACTGATGATCTTGGAGTTGTTCATGGTGAAGATAATTGTAAATGTGGAAGAAAAGGAAAATATTTTTCAATTAATGGAAGGCTCAAAGCTGCAGAGGTAAGGGGGTGTAGTGATGCAGTCTCATAATATCTCAAAAGATGATTACGAGATTTTTGCAGGCTGTTTACCAGAGCAAATTGTTAAATCTCCTTCAAAACCATTTTCAAGTTTAATATTAGATTTTCTTGGTGATTTGTCCAAGGAACTTATGAAAGATACAGATGCCAGAAAACATCCAGATGTTATAAGCTTTGCTTTTTGGTTAAGACCAGCAAGTCTTAATCAAAAGAAAAAAGAGTTAATGTTACATCCATTCTCAATTGGACGTGGACTTGCATTACACATTGCACCTTCAAATGTACCTGTAAACTTTGCATTTTCTTTTGCATTTGGTCTTCTTTCTGGAAATGCAAATATAGTTCGAGTGCCAAAAACAAAATTTGTTCAAACACAAATAATTTTAAGACATTTAGATAAACTTCTGAATAAATCAAAATATTTAAATCTCAAGAATCAGAACTCATTTCTAAGATATGACAGAGATGATAAAGTTAACAATTATTTTTCTAGTAAATCAGACTGTCGTCTTTTGTGGGGTGGAGATCAAACAATAAGCTATTTTAAATCTATTCCTACAAATCCAAGAAATATCGATCTTTGTTTTTCTGACAGATATTCTATCTCGATTTTTGGAGCTAAAGAGATTGCATCAATTAATAGCAGTGATTTAAAAAAACTTTGTGAAGGTTTCTATAATGATAATTTTTTATTTAATCAGTTTGCTTGCTCATCTTCTCATTTAATAAATTGGCTTGGGGATTCTGATGATATTTCGTATGCTAGAGATAATTTTTGGTTTGAGATGAACTCCTTAGTTAAAGAAAAAGGACATATGGAAGATACTGATTATATAAATAGATTTGCGAAAGTAGGAAGTTTGGCACTTCAGTTTGAAGATTTTAAATTTAGTAGCAATATTAGTGACGCAATTTACCGTTCTGATATAGAAAGTAAAACAAATTTTGAAGATCATAGAGTTGGATACGGATATTTTTCTGAAATATACAATATTACTCATAAGGAGTTAGTATCAAAAATTTCAAATAGATATCAAACAGTCACATACTTTGGAATTGATGCCAAGGAACTTGCAGAAAGTTTTATTGATTCATCTGTTGAGGGCATTGACAGAATTGTACCAGTTGGGAGTGGATTAAATCTTGATTTAATTTGGGATGGATATGATATTATTAGAACTCTCTCGAGGGTTATAGAGGTTCAATAAGGAAAAAACTATGAGCAATATAAATAAATATAATGATGCTTTTTGTGAGACATTCGAGATAGAATCAAATACTTTAGAAGCATTAGAATATCAATCAATTCAAGCCTGGGATAGCGTTGGACATATGGCTTTAATGGCAACGTTAGAAGAATCTTTTGAAATAGAGATGGAAATAGATGACATTATTGACTTTTCAAGTTACAAATTCGGTAAAGAGATAATGAATAGATATGGAGTTGATATAGATGAGTAATGATCAAACAGACTCAAATAAGACTGAACTGGATATAATTGACATAATCAAACATCAACGTAATAGGTATCCTGTCCTTTTAATTGATAAAGTTGTTGACTTAAAGCCAGGAAAGAGCGCAGTTGGTATAAAAAATTTTACATACAATGAATGGTTTTTTCCAGGTCACTTTGACGACGAGCCAAACGTGCCAGGTTTTGTGCAAGTTGAAGCATTGGTGCAAGCATTTATTTTAACCTTTCTTTCTCTGCCAGAATACTCGGGTATGAAAACTAATTTTACCAATATAGATAATATAAAATTTAAAAGAAAGATTGTACCTGGCGATACTTTGCGTTCTGTTGCAAATCTTAAGTCATTTAAAAGAGGCTTAGCCATTGGAGATGTCACAGGTTATGTTGATGACGAATTGGCAGTAAGTGCTGATTTTACAGTAATCGTTCCAGATATTTTTAATAAATTTTTCCCAGACGCAAATAAATAAAATACTTATAAATTTGGAGTCATATAAATGAAAATGAGAGTATGTGACTATGTCATTAGTAGACTGGAAAAGGAAAATATTAAAAATATTTTCCAAGTTACCGGTCGAGGTGCGCTTTTTCTTAATGATGCAGTTGCTAAGTCCTCTAATATAGAAGCTATTGCAATGCATCATGAACAAGCTTGTGCTTTCGCCGCAATTGCATCAGCTGAACAAACTAATAATATTGGAGTGTGCTTAGTTTCTACCGGATGTGCAGCAACTAATACGGTTACTGGTGTATTGTGTGCGTGGCAAGACGGAATACCTTTAGTAGTAATTTCGGGTCAGAATTTTCTAAGAGAAACAACACGATATACAGGTGTTGGTGTTAGAACTTATGGGCAACAAGAAGCAGATATAATTGAGTTAGTTAAGCCTATTACAAAATATGCTCAAATGCTTGAAAAAGCTAGTGACGTGACAAAAATTATGGAAGAAGCAATTTCAATTGCAAAAAGTGGTCGGAAGGGACCAGTTTTTATTGATATTCCACTTGATCTTCAAAGCGCGCTTATTGATGTAGAAGAGAGTTCATTTGAATTTAAAGACGATATTAATGGAGAAGATAGTGACAACTTTATTAAATCCAAGGATATTGATGATGTCAAAGCTGCTTTTGAAGAAGCAGAGAGACCTGTCATACTTATTGGTAAGGGCATATCACATTCAAATACTTCTTCTGAGCTAAGACAATTCAGTGAAAGTATTGGTATTCCAGTGACATTTGCAACGTCAGCACCTGATACTTACGGATTAAAAAATAAAAATTCAATTGGCTCTGTTGGAGCAATGGGTTGCTCAAGAGCAGGAAATTTAGCTGTTCAAAATTCAGATTTAATACTTGTTCTTGGTTCCAGACTTACTGCTCTGACAACTGGTCCTGAATTTTGCAAATTTGGAAGAGAAGCAAAGAAAATAGTAGTTGATATTGATCCAAATGAACACTCTAAAGAGGGAATAGAAATCGATCTTTTTATAGAGGCTAATTTATGTTCATGGATGAAAAATTTATTAGAGCTTGATATTGAGCCTAAATATCAGCCCTGGCTAGAAAAATGTTTACATTGGAAAAAAACATTTTCTGAAGTTGAAGAAAGCTTTAAGTCTGATAACAAAGTCGATCTTTATGAGCTTGCAGATACTTTAGGAAAAATTACACCTAACAATTCAACTATTTTGACTGATTCTGGATTGAATGAAGTAATAATACCATCCAATATGGCATTTTCAGACAAAGTAAATTGTATTCACTCTGCATCTCAAGGTGCTATGGGTTTTGCATTGCCTGCTAGTATTGGTGCTCAAGTATCTGCACCTAATAGATTAGTAATTCCAATCATTGGCGATGGTTCAATAATGATGAATGTTCAAGAATTAGAAACTATAAGAGGCAATAATCTTCCCATAAAATTACTCGTGATCAATAATAATGTTTATTCAATCATTAGACGTAGACAAAAAGATTTATTTAGAACTAGAACAATAGGAACAGATCCGTCAAATGGGGTTACAGTTCCAGATTTTTCAGAAATTGCAGATTGCTTTGATTTTAAATACGTAAAGATAGATACAGTTGATGAACTTGAGCAAAAGCTATCAAATGTTTTTAAAGATTCTTCATCAGTTTTATGTGAGATATGTTCAAGAGAGGATCAAGGTTACATCGAATTGGGCTATGCTAAAAGTTCAGAAAACAAAAGATTTGTGCGTCGCCCACTTGAAGATCAGGCACCTTTTATTGATCGAGAGTTGCTTAAAGAAGAGATGATAATTGATTTAATTGATCAGTAGGAGAAATTTTCAATGGTGAATTTAAGAAGTGGAAGAGAAATTTCTGATTTGGTAAGCCCTTATTTTATAGCTGAGATGAATACTAGTCATTTTGGCGATATATCAAAAGCAAAAGATATGATATTAGCTGCAAAAGAATCAGGTGCAGATTGTGTGAAATTTCAATCTTGGAGCGCAAACACACTATATTCTGATGAATATTACAATGAAAATCCTGTTGCAAAAAGGTTTGTAAAAAAATTCTCACTCGCGGATGAAGAGCTTGCCAAACTTGCAAGTTTTGCTAAATCTAATCAAATTGATTTTTCATCAACCCCGTATAGTATTGATGAAGCCATATTTCTTGTTGAAAAATGCGAAGTACCTTTTGTAAAAATTGCTTCAATGGAACTTAATAACCATGTGTTTTTAAAACAACTTGCAAGTTTAGAAGTACCTTTAATACTATCAACTGGCATGGGATCTTTTAAAGAGATTCAATCTGCTGTGAAATTGCTCAAAGATCAAGCTGTTAAAGATCTAGTTATTTTACATTGTACTTCGATATATCCATCACAGCCTGAAATAATAAACCTTAAAAATATTATTACTTTAAAAAAACAATTTAAGGATTATGCTATTGGATTTTCTGATCATAGCATAGGCTATAGTGTGCCGACCGCTGCAATTGCTCTTGGCGCTTGTGTAATTGAAAAACATTTCACTTTGGATAAGTCTCAAATAGGCATGGATAATGGAATGGCAACTGAGCCTGATGAATTCAAGAAAATGGTTGATTCTTGTTTAATTGCTCATCAATCTATGGGAGATGAACATCGTTCATTAACTTCTGAGGAATTAGAAATGGCTCTTAAGATGAGACGAAGTGTTGTTTGCAAAACAGATCTCCACCCTGATGAGCTTATTACTGAAGATAAAATAGAGTTTAAAAGACCTGGGACTGGAATAAGCGTTGACAGTTACAAAGATATTATTGGAAAGAAGGTTAATAAGTTAAAACAAAAAGGTGACTTAATATATAAATGTGATATTTCTTAGATGGTTACTGTTGTACTAGTTCATGGTCTTGCTGGATCAAAAAATCATTGGAATTCTTTGCTTCCATATTTAAATGGTCTTAACGTAGTTAATTTTGAGATACCAGGCCATGGTGAGTCAAAGTCTTTAAATTTTGATTGGGATAGCACCGTTGCAGAACTTAAAACTTTATTGCCTACATCAGGACCTATTATTTATATTTTGCATTCTTTTGCAGCATCATTAACACCTGAACTTATTAAAATAAGTAACAAAAACGATAGGATTATTTTAGCAGAAGGCATAATACATTTAGATGACGCAAAATGGACTAAATCCCATGCATTCCTTGATGAATCTTTTTTTGAAAACTGGGTTAAAAAATTTAGAAAAGGCGGAAGGGTAGCTCTTAAATATCAATTAGTTAAATCCCATAGCAAATCTGATATTGATATGTGGAGTAAAGGATTTAGCAAAGTAAACAAAAATGCAATAAAGATTTTTTCAAGAAAATTTGTTGGAAGGTTACAAAATAGAGAAATTACAAAATCATTAAAAAATTTTAAAAGTAATATAGTTTTCATCAGGGGAGAAAGTAGCAATCTATCAAAATCTAGTCTAAAAAATCTTATAAAATCAAATATTGCTATACATACTGTAAGTGATGCAGGGCATTTCCCAATGATGGACAATCCTAAAGAATTTTATGAAGTTATATGTAATGTCTTAGAGAGCGTTTAAAAGTGATAACTAATGAAACCTTAAATCAAAAAATACCAGTAATTAATGAAGTTGGAACTTGTATTGCTAATTTAGTACCAATTTCACATAAAGAATGTGATATTAATTTGATTGCAAAATTACTATCAGAATGGAGGAACGACAATAGAAATTGTTTCCTTACTGAATTTGAAGTCACTGAAGAAAGCTCTTTGAATTGGATTGAAAATTTTTGGCTTAGTTCTAATCTTCAGGAGTTATTTTTAGTAGAAATAGAAGATAGATACGTTGGGCATTATGGCTTTAAAAACTTAACTAAGAATACTGTTCTACTAGATAATGCAATTAGAGGCGAGTCAGGAGGAGAGGCAAAGCTATTTTACT
>ERZ802830.3636-NODE-3636-length-12912-cov-5.89943_pt1 | contig 12912 bp, 10 predicted proteins | sample MGYA00345654_ERZ802830 | MGnify/ENA primary metagenome ERZ802830 (study PRJEB30503, sample SAMEA104212375) | marine metagenome | biome: Westerlies Biome; feature: [SRF] surface water layer (ENVO:00010504) within the epipelagic zone...; material: water... | reverse complement strand
CATTCGATCTATTAGCAAGTTTCTTCAAAAAACGCTGGCCTCATCTGGAAAAAAATCGGGATGTGGAAAGCAAACGCATCGCAAGCCGCATCAAAACAGTTGAGTGCGACTTTGGGCTACCAGTCAAAGCTTGCCTACTTATACTACTTGGCTACTACCTGTTTTTTTCAAACTGGGTGCACGATGTGGCCAATACCCGCGAGGTAGCTTTGACCATTGTGCGCCAGTTTTTCATTATCTACAGCTTCCTCAATATAGGCTGTGGAATCATGATTGCGGGAATGAAGCAGCTTCCACTTTGGTTCAATCAATTGATTGTCCTTGCCATCAGCGTCCTAGATATGCTTTTCCTCTCTGCTCTGACGCTGGTAACAGGAGGATTTCAAAGCTTACTGTTCTGGCTTTTCTTGCTCTTGATCGTTCGCAATGCTCTAAGCATATACGCTCCAACGACCCAGATCACTGTAAACACACTGACCGTCATTTGCTTCATGATGGCAGGGCTGACAGATGTTGCAATAGCCAGAGTCGAATTGGAATCCGTGAATACAAACACCGATTCTTTTGTTTTGAGACTGGTGATTCTTGGTACCATGACCTTGTGGTGCTACGGCTTTCAAACCTTGTTTGACAAGCAAAGACGGGCTGAGGATGAGTCAAGAGAATTTAAAATACGTCAAGAACAGCTTCAGGCCACAGGCAGACTGGCAGCTGAGATAGCCCACCAGTTAAAGAACCCCCTCGGAATCATCAACAATGCTGCCTTTACCCTGCAAAGAACGGTTAAAGAGGGAAAAACAATTACGCAGCAAATTCACCTGATCCGGGAGGAAGTCCATCGATCCGATCGAATCATCACCGACCTCATGGGTTTCGCTCAGCTTGCGGAAGGTTCTGTCGAACCTTTGAATATTCCAGAAGAAATGGATCAAGCCCTTGAACAGGTTTTCCCAGAAGCAGCAAATTTCAAGATGAAAATTGAACGCGACTACGCACCTGCTCTTCCGAAAGTTTTTATGCAGAGAGGGCATTTCAATGAAATCATGGTCAACATCCTTCAGAATGCAAGAGAGGCCATACCTGAAAATTGCAAAATTAAACTGACAGCCTCAGCCGGTGAGGGTTATTCAATCCTCGTCACCATTGAAGATAGCGGTCCGGGAATGTCGCAAGAGTTATTGGATCAAATTTTTGAACCTTATTTCACGACCAAAGAAAAAGGAACCGGATTGGGTCTGGCCATCGTCAGACACAATGTAGAAATTTACGGAGGACATCTAAAAGTAGAATCACAGCTTGGCGAAGGCACCAAGTTCATACTACAGTTTCCCGCTCGAACGTTGATCAAATTGCAAAGGAATCCGGGATGAACAAAAATTTACCCCCCATCCTCATCGTTGATGATGAAAAAAATATGCGCATTTCGCTCGCAACCGTCATGAAAGATGAGGGCTATGAAACAATAGCCGCGGAATCAGCAGAGGAGGCGCTTAAAATGCTCAAGACGGAGCCATGCTTTCTTGTCATTACAGATGCTCGGCTGGGAGGCATGAGTGGTTATGAATTTCTCAAGGAGATGTCCAAGAGCAAACCTGATCTTCCCATTTTGATGATTACAGCTTATGCCACACCGAAACTTGCTGTTGAAGCAATTAAGTCGGGTGCCATTGATTACCTCGCAAAACCATTTGCCCCGGAAGAATTGCTGCACGCAGTGGCTCGTTGCGCCGAGAGGCATGCACTCATTCAGGAAAATCTGGCATTGAAAAATGCCAGTAAAACCTCCTTTGGCTTGGAAAAAATCATCGGAGAATCCGTAGGTATAAATTCCATGAGGGAACTGATCAAAACAGTCGCCCCCACAAATGCCACCGTTCTGGTTCTAGGAGAGAGCGGAACGGGTAAAGAACTCATCGCTGGAGCCATCCATGCACTCAGTCAGAGAAGAGAGGAAAGCTATACGCGCATCAATTGTGCTGCCATTCCAGACCAACTTCTGGAAAGTGAACTCTTTGGTCACGAGAAAGGAGCTTTCACTGGGGCCATTAAAAATAAAGTAGGACGTATGGAGGAGGCCGATGGGGGAACAGTGTTTCTTGATGAGATTGGTGACATGAGCCGCCCATTGCAGGCCAAATTGCTGCGCTTTTTAGAGGATGGCACATTCACTCGAGTTGGAGGTAACCAGGAATTACAGGTTAATGTAAGACTCATTGCCGCTACAAACAGAGATATCGTTGAAGCCATTCGTGGAAATCAGTTTCGGGAAGATTTGTTCCATCGTCTGAATGTGGTTCAATTCACTCCACCCGCTCTTAGAGAGAGGGGAGAGGATGTGATTACTTTAGCAAAGCATTTCCTCAAGTTTTTTTCGATGACGATGAATAAAACGATCGATAATTTCACAGACGAGGCAACAATCCTCCTTCGCACGCACCACTGGCCTGGAAATGTGCGTGAACTGAGAAATGCAATCGAAAGGTGCGTTATTCTGGAAACAGGAGAGCAAATCAAGCCCTCGAGCCTTCCGGATTTCAAAGTGGAATCGCGTCTGGGGAATTCAGAGCCATCGAGGGCAAAGTCCGACGCATCCCTCGAAGAACAATTAAAAGAGACCGAACGAGACATTATCCTGCAGAAACTTTCAGCAACAGATTTCAATATTGAAACTGCTGCTGAAACGCTTCAGTTAAAACCCCATGACCTGCGATACAGGATGCACCAGCTGAAACTCGAGCTTGATTCGGACTAGATTTCAAAATCAGGATTAGACAACCTAACTCCCACGTGTTAAAAAACTTTTTCATGATAGAATTGAGACCAATATGGTTCCTGGCACAGTCCGATATTCATCGGATGGGATCCAGCATTCCGACTCCGGATTCGGGAACCCAGGAAATTCGATGGTTCGATGACATGGCCATCGTTATGGGGATTGGTTTGCTTTTAATGCTCGCTTTGGCTCTCTGGGTCAAGTTTTTCCGTAAATCCTCCGAGACAAGGGTTAGAGAAAAAGACGCATTCAGGAGTGTTCCTGATGGCTCTTCCCTTTCCAATGAAAATTCGGAGGCGGAGAGGCGCCGTAAGAAAAGAAGACGCAGACGACGCGATCACAGACCACGTAATCCCACACTGGCTGAAACCGGGGGACTTCCGGCACCAAAAGAGCTCGACGAGCAGGATTCATAGAAGACATCAATGAGTCAGGTTCAGGCCAGTAAAAATGTCACGAAAAAAAGCGCTTCCAATCTGGCGCTAGCTTTCGTGCTGCTCCCTAAACACAAGAAGGAAGCAATGTGCGCTCTCTACGCGTTCTGCAGAGAGGTGGATGATGTTGCCGACAGCGAGGAGCATTCTGTCGAGGAAAAGCGGGTTGAGCTGAAGCGGTGGCGTGAAGATTTACAGCGAGCTTGTCAGAATGAGGAACCAAACATTCCCATTGTCAAAGAGCTCAAGCCAGTCATTCATGAATGTGATCTACCAGCAGAGCATCTTGAGGCTTTGATCGATGGTATGGAGATGGACCTTACCAAAACAAGATACGATTCATGGGATGATTTGGCCAATTACTGCTATCATGTAGCCTCTGTTGTAGGTCTATTGAGCGTTAAGGTATTCGGTTACAATCATTCCTCTCTGGATGACTATGGGTATCACCTGGGGCAGGCTTTGCAACTCACCAACATCCTGCGCGATGTGAGAGTAGATGCCGAAAAAGGCCGTATTTACCTGCCTCAAGACTTGCTCAGAAAGCACGGGGTTTCGGATGATGACGTTCTAAATTACAGATTCACTCCAGACTTTCGAGCAGTTGCCAAGGCAGTTGCCGAAAGAGCAAGAGGTCATTATCGCTCGGCAAGCCAATACGTCTATCCTGATAAGAGAAGGCTTCTGGTTGCGTCCGAAATGATGGCAAGTGTCTACTGGAGAATTCTCCTGCAAATTGAAAAATCAGATTATCAGGTTTTAAGCCCAAAACTAACCAAGCTGACAAAGGCTCATAAACTTGGCATACTGGCTAGAAGTGCCGTCAGGTATTGGTTGAATATTAATTCCTCCGATTACGGGCCACGTTAGCTCTGGGCCGCATCATTTCTTCAAGTTCATGACTTGGCGGTGCCTACTGCCAATGAATTTCCAGCTGGTCTGGCAAACTGATTTCCGATGGGTAGATGATGTAAACTGTTTGGCGCGAGGATTGCCAAGCCTTAATAAAATGTTCCAGTGGATAACTACGCTGAACCTCAGGACAGGCGGCTGGATCATTAATCATTGGATCACCCGATTGATCGAAACCAACCACCACCACAAGATGTCCGTCGTTGTTACCTTTGACAGACTTCCCTTTAAGTAAATCATACGAGACAGAGGCAGCAACGGGCACACCGGCATCAATCAGTGCCCTCAATTCATCTATTGCATTGAGTCGGTTCACATGAGCCCGCATATTTAAGTGCCCGCCTGCAAATGCCACGTTGAAAGCCCAGTTTCCTGTTCCTGGCCAGGCTGGATCAAAAACAAGATCGGCTGTTTGCGTTACGGAATATCTCAAATCGGGCCTTAAAAGCTTTTGAGACCAATAATGCATGATCATTGCAACAGAGGTAGGACTGCACCAGACGCCTCCGCCGATATAATCACGCTGACATAAAAGAGGAACATCAATCAATCGTTTCTCCAAAATTAGGGCAGGTCTCAGCGGTTTGTCGGAAGAGCGAGGAGGTGAAAGACACACACCAAAAAAATCAAGGCTTGCGCCCTTGTTGTCATTACCCGGATAAAGGCTTAATTCTAATTCACAATCGGTGGGGGGCTTTTTAAAAACCAAAGTGTCTGTGTACACGACACCGCAATCATTTTTTTGGTCATTAACGCTGGTACGACGACCAGCCAGATCAAGAGATTGCCTCCCCTCGGCCCAGCGTCCCATATTGAATATGTGTGATTCCCCTGATGCAAAAGATACGTGAACATCTACATCTAGGAAGCCTTCTGCAATCGATTGAAGGTTCCATGATGGAATTAATTCACTCACTTGAAAATCAGCAAGAGGAATGGGAAAGCGATATACCACTTTTTCTCGATCGTGACGAAGCGAAAGACGATGATTATCCGGAGTATTCCACGCCAGAAATCGATGCTTTTCGCCCATTACAAGAAGAGAAAAAACACACGAAAAAAGAACGACTAACAAAGTGTGATTTTGCTGTTGAATCTTAAAATCTTTCATCGGGAAAAATGGTCCTGTTTATTTTTTTTCAATTCTCTGAAGATAACTGCTCGATGAGCTGCAATTCCTGTTGAGCTACTTCCTGATATTTGAATTTCCTGGCATGTATTTTTCCATTTATCCCTGAGCGCTCCATTTTGTCTGAATCATCAAGCAAAGAAAGCACTACTTGCGCTGCCTGCAGTTTAGATTTCATTGGGGCAAAATGTAAAACATCTGCAAATAATTCCTTGAATACAGGCAATTCGTAGGCAACCACGGGCAGTCCAGCAGCCAAAAATTCAGTCACACTCAAACCCCACCCTTCCTCAAAGGAGAGACTTAAACCTAACCTGGATTGTCGCAGCAGTTTATTTTTGGTGCCTTCATCAATTCCACCGGTAAATGTGACGGAGTCGAGTAAGCCTCGAGCTTCAAATCCCTCCATCAATGCCTTTCTATGAGGGCCCTCGCCGATCACTACCATACGCGACTTGGGTCTATTCTTGAGCACCGTTCCCCAGACTTCCGCGAGATCGAACACACCCTTTTGCTCATGCATACGCCCCAGAAAAACGAGGTCAAATTGCGCTTCTTCGCGGGGAGTATCGTCTATTTCGGTGAAATCCAAGCCACAGCCTATCACGTGCGCTTTTCGCTCTTTTAATTTGAGTTGAGCAGCCAAGGCAGTGAAATCCTTTTCAACAGGACGACTGAGGCACATGATCAAGTCTGCATGGCGACAAGCCAGGCGCATGCTCCATTTTTCTGATTTCAAAAATAAACGATCGAAAAAGGAATGACGCCCTGTTTGAGAATGAAGTAGGTGTTGTATTTTGACGACAAGTTTAGCCTTACAACGACGAGCCATGATGAGTGCAGGATACACCTCGAAAATAAGAAAATTCGAGGCGTAAACAATACCGTAATCGCACGAGGAAGAAACAAGATGCGCAGAAATCAATCGGAATCCGAACGCAGGAAAATAACGCCAGGTTTGATCAATATATTCACTGGCGTCAAAAATTGGATCAGAGCACAGACGCCCACAAAAAGGCAATTGAGATGCAACCTGCGGAAAACCAGCCTTAGCCATCATGAAATCGACCTGATGCCCCATATCAACCCAAGCTCTGGCCATCAGTAAATAATGCTTCAACACTCCAGACATGGAGGTGCCATCGTTCAAGCTATTGTGAACTATGAGAATTTTCAATATCCAGCTATTCTGAACCATGCATCTGCGACCAATCAACTCTTATCATATGGATCACTGGATTCATTTTTTTCAAACAAGAAAGAATTTATGGCAGCTATCAAATCCTCTTTAGAAGAAGGTTTAATCATACGATGATCGAAAACCGAATTTTCAGACTGATTGAGCAGGCTTTGTTGAGCATCGGCAGTTAAGGCTATAATGACAGGGCGGACAGCCCTGGACTCTGCCAAAGATAAAGAGAAGCAGGTTTGAACTCAGAAAAATACCTATCAATTTAACCTGCAGGGATGTTCTCTCTGCCGATCCGCTCAGATAGAAAAGGACGAAGACAGATAAAATTATCAGGCTGGCAGATACGACGATAGTAGGATCAATGACAAGACAAACTAAAAAAGGAATAAAAAAAGAAATTAGGCATAAATTCCGAGCTGCCCGCAACTCCTGATGCTGAGCGTTCAATAAGCGCAAGACCAGAGACCTTTTTTTGGCCTCAGGAAATTGGGAGGATGCCTGCCTAAAAAAGAGAACGAATGTCCAGATGAATGAAACACCAGGAACCGAATACTGGAAGATATTAGGCCAATGTGCATGATCGTCCACAAAGCTTGATCGAAGTAGATTAGCGCAATTGTAAGCCGTAAACAATCCGACTACGATCAAGACCAGAAGGGTTATCTTTATCTCCCAGGGGTGGACCTCTAACTTTCTTGGGAAGCGATACGCAAGCCAAGTGGTGCATGCCGAGCCCCCCATAGAGGAATGAGATAAAAAACCGAGCAGATGAACCCCCCTTTTTGGTGGAAGAAACTAAGACCGAAGGAACAAATCGCAAAGAGTAAAAAAGAAAATCCAAATGCGGCAAAGGAACACTTCACGGAAGTGCGCGGTCCACGCAAAAGGTCGTAGAGACCAAATGAAAATACTGGCGCTGAAAGGAGCATCAGCGAGAGATAAGTGAGTGTTGTTTCCGTAAAAATGAAGTCCATGCCGTGCACAAAAAGACCTTTATTTAAATAAAAAGTCTATTTCATTTATATAACAGCATTAACCTTAATATGAATTATACTTGAATATTATAACTTATCGCGCACGACTAACTTCCCTTTGAATCTTATCCACGCCCAACAGGCAGCAAAGCCAACGGGCAATAGTAACCAAGCTGAAACTCCCAAACCCGCTGGCAGGTAGCCAGCAATCACGGCAAGCCCCCCAGCAACCAAAGCATATGGCATTTGAGTCCTGACGTGGTCCAATGGGTCACACCCACTGGAAAAAGATGAAACGATGGATGTATCACTGATGGGCGAACAATGGTCACCGAAGACAGCTCCCGTAAGGACCGACCCGATGGTTACAATCACAACATGGTTCAACTCTTGTCCTAATTCCCAGCCGGTTAAACTGACCGCCACCGGAATGGCCAATGGCATCATGATTCCCATCGTTCCCCAGGATGTTCCTGTACTGAATGACATGACTGATGAAAGCAAAAATACAAGTGCCGGCAGAAGCGCAACAGGAAGCCAATCTCCCAGAAAACCAACAAGCCACTCTGCCGTTCTGAGATCATTGATTACATTGCTGAGCATGAAAGCAAAAATCAGTATCAACATCGGCATGAACATGTGGCGCATTCCTTCGAAAAAAATCTGCACCGGCGATTCTTTGCTACTCTCGGGTGAAATAAACCGTGTCAGAATGATTGCAGCAACCGATGCAAATGCGGTAGCGCAGATGAAAACAATGTCAGCTCGTGCTCGCCCAAATACTTGGATAGCTCCAGACAATGAAAACTTCTCGTTCAACCCACCACCCTCAACATATAACCCTCCAAAAACTCCGCATATGAGGATAAGCAATGGAATCAGACCAACAGCCAGTTTTCGTTTGGCATTAGTGGGCTTTTTTTGTGCTCGTATCGGTCGAGCAGGACGCTTTTTGCGTTCAAAGGCAAGCATGGGGCCATACTCGCGCCCTAGCCAAATTGTTAAAAAGACGATAGCTAGAGCAAAATAGTTATAAAAACGATAAGGAAGGCTTTGAATCAAGAGCTTGTAGGGTGCAATGGATGGTTCCGATACGGTCACTCCCGCATTTTCAAAGCCTGCAAGTATCAATCCCATTTCTGTAGCGATCCAGGTTGAAATCAATGCAAAAGAGGCAATGGGAGAGGCGGTCGAATCAACAATAAAGGCGAGCTTTTCCCGTGAAACACCCGCGCGATCCGTGACCGCACGCATGGTTTTGCCAACCAGCATGCAATTTGCCAGACCATCAAAAAAAACAAGCCACCCCATTCCAAATGCTCCAAGTCCGGCTCTTTTGCGCGAATCGCCCGTTCCCAGAAACTTTTGAGCGAGAGCATGCATGCTTCCGCTGCGGTTCAGGACCTCTACAAAACCTCCCATCATGAAGGAGAACAAAATAACGCTGACTTTCGAGGGATCTGCCAGCACAGGAACAAGATGCTTGGCAAACAAATCGGTGAATGCCCGGAAGATATTTCCATCATTCAACAGAACAGTACCTGAAAAAGCGCCAATAAATAACGAAACGTAGATATCCCTTGTCAAAAAAGCCAGAAGGATAGCCACGACACTCGGCCAAATAACAGAAGGACCCTGCAAGCTCTCCGGCAAGACAGCCCAGAGAAAAGTCGCCAAAGGCACACCCCAGATAATCCATTTTCTTCGTTTGGTTAGCTTCATCTTATCTGAATCAAGTTTGAATAACACAAAAGCAGACGACCAGGCAATCTGTTGCTTACTAAAAGTGAGCTGAGCTCTAGCTCGGAATAGGAGGTTTTTGCGTCTTTTCAGGAAATAAGCGCTCATACTCTCGCATGACATAAAGATCCGTCATTCCAGCAAGGTAGTTGCAAACAGCTCGTGGTATTTTGGTTGAGCCTTGATGCCTGCCAAATTGAGATCCCATTTCATGAGGCTTCTCCATGAAGTAATGAAAGAGAGGAACCAGCATCCTCACAGCTTTCAAGTTCGGCTCATGCACAACAGGGTTGTAATAGAGATTGAGATAAAGATATTCCCTGAGCTCAGCATTCCAGCGTTTGCGCGCGCTACTGTAGTCAACCAAATTGTTCTTGTGAGCCCTTACTTCGCTGACATGATTGACACCTGAGGTCCTAAGGCAAGTTTCCGTTGTGTGGACCACATCTTTGACCATGTCATCAATGATGCATCGAATGATAAAATAACGGCGTGATTCATTCTTGAGATCGCCATATTGCTGCTGAACGCGCTCAGTGGACATCCGCCATAATTCAACGTGTCCTCTAAGTTGCGATTCACGGATTAAACCAGAATCAAGTCCATCGTCCAGATCGTGGCTGTAGTATGCGATTTCATCCGCAAGATTTGCGACTTGTGCTTCCAGAGATGGACGATTGAAGGTTTCCACACTTCCTGAATCAGACGCCCCTGAGAATTGGTAATGCTTGGAAAGCCCCTCCCGCGTTTCCCATGTTAAGTTCAGCCCAGGAAAACTCGGATATTTTTGCTCTAACTCTTCAATGACCCTCAAGCTTTGTAGATTATGCTCAAATCCACCATGGTCCTTCATTAACTCATTTAGAGCTTCTTCGCCCTTATGACCAAATGGAGAGTGCCCCAGGTCATGGGCAAGCGCAATGGTTTCACAAAGGTCTTCATTGAGACGAAGCGCACGGGCAATGTTGCGGGCAATACCAGCAACTTCCATCGTGTGGGTGAGTCGAGTACGAAGGTGATCACCTGTACCATTAAGAAAAACCTGCGTTTTATACTCAAGCCGTCGAAAAGCTCTCGAGTGAATCACGCGATCCCGGTCTCGTTGGAAATGGGTGCGCCACTCCGGAGGATCTTCCGGGTGAGTGCGTCCCAGAGAATCGCTGCTTAGTTGTGCAAATGGAGCCAAAACCCGCGACTCACGCTGCTCCAACTCCTTTCGATCGCAAGGCATGCAATTATTGTTTTGAAAGACCGATCGCCTCTTTGGGGAAGGCATCTTCGAGAGGGATCATTTTGAGATCAAACAAGCGCCGGATCGTTTCTTCAATTAGATTATTGGGGCAGCTTGCTCCTGCCGTGATACCGATCGTGATATTTCCTTCAGGCAGCCAGTCTGATGTGAACTCCTCTATTTGCCTATGCTGATTGAAATGCTTGATTGTCTCACAGGACTCCATCATAGCCGCATTCTTGATGAAATAAGTAGGTAAGCAGGCTTCCCCCATTTCGGCAAGATGCGAGGTATTGCTTGAGTTATACCCCCCCACCACAACAAGCAGATCCATGGGCACGGTCAGCAGTTTTTCCAGGGCATCTTGACGATCCTGAGTTGCGCTGCAGATAGTGTCAAAATAACGAAAATGATTCCCCAAATCCTTAGTGCCATATTTTTGTTCCATGGCCTCTTTTAACCTGCGCTGGACTTCCTCAGTTTCGCCTCTCAACATGGTAGTCTGATTGGCAACACCAATCGCTTCCAAATGAATATCAGGATCAAACCCCTCAGAATAAGCTCCTTTAAAGATCGTCAGAAAATCCGCCTTATCGCCGCCATGGAGTATGTAATCACAAATACGGTCTGTTTCCTCCAGGGTAAATGTCACTAAGTAATGTCCACTGTAAGCAGTAGCCTGAGAACTAGTGGCCTTGGTCTCCTCATGCCATGCCTTGCCATGAATGATACTGGTCACCCTATCCTTGGAATACTGCTTAACTCGTTTCCAGACACTCATGACATCGCCACATGTCGTATCAACGATAACACAACCCTTTTCCTGAATGATCTGTCGAGTTCCTACCTCCGTGCCAAAGGCGGGTATGATAACGACGTCCTCCGATGTTAAATCTTCTAATTCCTCCATGGACGGGCGACTTGAAATAGCAAGAATCCCCATCATCTCAATTTGTTCATTAACCTCGGGATTGTGAATAATTTCTCCCAATAGAAAGATGCGGGTTGGATTCGGAAAAACCTTACGAGCAGCATAAGCCAGGTCGATGGCTCGCTCAACCCCGTAACAAAACCCAAATTGCTTGGCCAGACGTACGGTCATTCTGCCGGGTACCACCACTCGGTTTTCGTGCGCCCTTATGTATTCTACCAGGGAGCTGCGATAATGAGTGACGACCTCAGCCTGAACTTCCTTCATGACGTCCGGTCGTCTTAGATTAATTTTTTTAGGTTTTGTAGAGACAGAAGATGTCATTGATCAAAACATTAACATGATGACGCATCAAGAGGAAGGTGATTTTAGATCAAAGGAGAAAGTAAAACAATCATGCCGGCGAGTATCTCAAAGCGCCCTGTCATGAAAGAAATCAAGCGTTGAAATCAGCTTTGATTTCGTTGCAAAAATAAAAATCAACTGGCATAAAACGTCGATGTATTATCGCCGATTTGGCAAAACGGAACTTAAAATGCCGGTGTTTACCTGCGGTGGTATGCGCTACCAACACAAATGGGTCGATACCGCTCCGGAAGACATCCCAAAAAAGAATCAAGCAAACCTTGAAGCCACGATTCACAGAGCACTAGAACTCGGAATTAACCACATCGAAACGGCACGAGGATACGGCACCTCAGAAATGCAACTCGGGTGGATCCTCCCCAAATTGCCTCGTGAAAAAATAATTGTGCAAACAAAAATTGCACCCTTTGCAAGTCAAAAAGAGTTTTACGAAACCTTCAACCAGTCCATGCAATATCTTGGATTGGATCACGTGGAACTCTTGTCCATTCATGGCATCAATAATCATCAACTACTGGATTGGACGACTCGAAAAGGAGGATGCCTCGAAGCCGCCTACGAATTAAAAAAACAAGGTCGAGCGAGACATATCGGATTTTCAACGCATGCAACTCCGGATATCATACTGGAGGCAATCAAGACCGACGCGTTCGAATACGTCAATTTGCATTGGTATTTTGTCAATGATTTGAACTGGTCTTCCGTTGAAGCGGCTGCAGACCGCGATATGGGAGTGTTCATCATCAGCCCCAACGACAAGGGAGGCATGCTGTATGATCCACCTGCCAAATTAGCAGGACTCTGCGATCCGCTCAGCCCAATGGCGTTCAATAACCTCTATTGTCTGGCAAGGCCTCAAATTCATACCCTGAGCATTGGCGCAGCCCGCCCAAGTGATTTTGATGCGCATCTCGCTTCATTGCAACACTACGGCAATGCCACCCAAACAATGAAACCCATTGAGCAAGCATTGCGGATTGAAATGAATCGAGTGTTGGGTAAGGAATGGTGTGAAGAATGGCCGGAAGGGCTTCCCGAATACGTTGACATGCCGGGCGAAGTAAATCTGGTAGAAATCCTCCGACTCTGGACCTATGCGAAGTCTCTCGATATTGTCGGATGGGGTAAAATGAGATACAACCTTCTAGGAAATGCTGAGCACTGGTTCCCGGGTCAAAATGTCACTCACTTGCCAGCAACAGCCTCCGAGTGGGTTCACCTATTGAGCAG
>ERZ802830.3634-NODE-3634-length-12916-cov-6.43519_pt1 | contig 12916 bp, 13 predicted proteins | sample MGYA00345654_ERZ802830 | MGnify/ENA primary metagenome ERZ802830 (study PRJEB30503, sample SAMEA104212375) | marine metagenome | biome: Westerlies Biome; feature: [SRF] surface water layer (ENVO:00010504) within the epipelagic zone...; material: water... | reverse complement strand
GATCATATTTGATAGATCTATAATTACTTAATTAATGAAATTATAATTTCATCTGAACCCACAGGTAATACCGCCATGGTACCATCATGTGATGCAGTCCAATTTTTAGTTATTTCGTCTACACCTCTATACATAATACTTTCCATCAAACTAGTTCTTGGAGCTGGAAGGTGATGATAAAAAATTAAATGTCCTACATTTGCTTTATTTGCAGCCTTAACAACTTCAATAATTGGCGTGTGATAGTCTTGAACATCAATTGTAACTGCTTCAGCAACGGTATTACCTACTTTCTTTGAAACTCTGTTTAAAATATTTAAAAGTTCTATAGACATAGATTCATGGAATAAAATATCCACGTTATTTGAGTTCTTGATAAGATTTTCATCATAAGTAGTGTCTCCACTTATACTTATTGATCTACCTTTATAATCAATTCTGAAACCAAGTGCTGGGTCAACAGGGTTATGAGTAACGCTATACGCAGTAATTTTTAAACTACCATCGTCTATTAAAACAGGATTACTTAAGTCAACTGTATGGGTATTAAATCCAGCTACATTAAGAGGAGCTATGGTATCTCCGTGGTGTTCATTTCTAAAAATGAAGTCTTTTGTATACGCTAATTCTATTCCATCAGTAAGCATTTGAACTCCCTCTGGACCATATACTTTAAGTTTTTCATTTCTTCGACCTGGAATCCAGGTATTAAGATGAAATTCATTTAATTCAGATATATGATCTGAGTGAAGATGGGTATAAAAAATAGCTTTTACCTTGCTCCATGGAATACTCCAATCTGTTAGATTTTTTAAACTACCATTACCTGTATCAAATATATAAATATCATCTCCAGCTTGCACCAATATACATGCCTCAGCTCTATTTGGATCATAAATTGGAGATCTTGATCCACATACCAATCCTGTTAAGGCATCATTTTCTGGAAGAACAGATTTAGGCGTAGCTAAATTTCCAATAGCTCTATCTAGAAGTTTATCTTGAAACCATGGTTGCCTGAGTAAAATAAGAATAGTTATACCTAAGAAAAAAGTAATAAAAAAAAGGTATTTAATTAATTTCTTCATGACTTATCCTCAATTAGTTCGATTTGATAGTATTTGCATGATTTTATAAGAAGTTTCGTTCCCGGCATTTTGATTCTGTCCGGTAACAAATCTTTTCTCATCGTCAACAACAGTTAGATTAGCAAATGCATCTTTAAATTTTGTTTGGCTCTGAAAAATAACCCCAGCTTTTTTCAGCTCTGTTTCTGGGTGTTGGGGTGTTATATCAATACCTAGTTCTTTAATTTGTTTATCTGTAACACCAGTCATTTTCCTACCCTTGATTAGTAGATTATTATTTCTATCTTTGGCTTTAATAAAGCCAAGAACACCGTGACAAATACCGCCAATAATTGGCTTTTTTTCGGAGTAATATGCTAATGATATTTTCTCACCTAATAAGTCTGAAAAACCTAGATCATAAGCAGCGCCCCAACCACCAGATAAAAACACAATATCATATTCTTCAAAGTTAATATCCTCTATGGATACAGAGTTATTCAATTTAGACATTAGATCATTATTCTTTAAAAACTCTTTATCTTCATTGGTTTTAATAAAGTAAGGAAGGGGTTCCAAAGGAATTTTACCGCCCTTTATACTTGCAATATCAACAGTTATACCTGACTCAACAAATCTAAAATATGGAACAGAAAGTTCTGAAAGAAATAATCCAGTAGCCTTTCCATTAGCTTCATTAGGTTTATTTAATACACCATGATTAGTTGCAATAATTAGAGCTCTTTTATCATTTAATACAAAAGCCCCTTCTTTATATTCTGGATGCAATCCAAAAGAAGTAAGTATTGTTGGAAGAGCTATAAGTATAAGGGATATTATTAATATTATACCTATTATAGCATTCCTAAGGACTCTAATCATTGCAGTATCTCCATATAATTTTCTATAAAAAAAATTATTAGAAGTTGATACGTGCTGTTAATTCAACAGTACGTGGGGGGTCAATCATTTTAAAGTAAGCGCCATTAAACCCAAGACTTCCAAGTGGAATATCATTACCCCACATAAAAGTTTTTTCATCAGTTAGGTTTTTACCTATTAATGAAATTTGCCATTTATCATTCTTTGCCAATGATATGCGAGCATTAAGTTTACCGTAGCTCTCTTGCACCAAGTTTTCATCCATATCTGCCGCCACAATTACATCATCTGTCCAGTTATAATCTAGTGCAATATTAAACAATAAACCTGAAGATAGCTCAGTGTCATATGAGACACCAACATTGGCAGTTAATTCAGGTGCAAATTGTAATTGTTGTCCGCTTAAATCTTGAGTACATCCTGCTGGACCACCATTTGCTATTGCTTGTGCAACGTTACATCCAGCACCAGGGAATGACTCATAAGTTGCATCCATATAAGCAAATGCACCATTAACGGTAATCTCTTGAGTTGCACGGTAGTAAATATCTGCCTCAATACCTTGAACTTCTGATTCAGCAGCATTACCTACGATAAAGCCAGCAGTTCCGTCAAAAGTAGAGACCTGAACATCTTCATAGGTGCTTGAAAATGCAGAAATATTTAAACGACCTCGGCCGTCAGCAAGATTGATTTTGGCACCAAATTCGATTGTTTCTACTGTCTCATCTTCAAAATCGGCTAAATCATCAGTAATACCATTAACTGTTTCAAGCTCGCGCCCCATTCCGTTATCTTCGTCAAATCCACCAGCTTTATAACCATTGCCTAACTCAAGATAAACCATTGCTTCATCACTTACATCCCATTGAAAATTAATATGGCCTGTGACATGATCTTCACTTCTTTCACGACTATATGCGTGATTTTTAGCAAGTTGTAATGCTAAGCTATATACTGCATTCAATTGAGCAGGTACTAATGTTGCAGAAGGAGCGGAAGGATCTAAATAAGAAATTGTAGCACTTTTTGACATTTCTTTTTCATCCTCTGAATAACGCAAACCAGCAGTAATACGGAATGTATCGCTAACATTGTATGTTCCGTCAAAAAAGACTGACCAGCTATCAGAATCTTGCTGAAGGTTATTGTCAGCTCTACCATCTACTATACCACTATCAGTCATTGGATTAAGGTTACCGCCCAAAAATATTTGAGCAAAACTTGCACCACGGAATGCTGGATTTGGGGTATTTAATAATCCAAAGATACCATTTTGAAGAACAGGTGCGCCTGAAACATTAACCATACTATAACGAATATGAGATAATTCCTCGGTTTGATAGTAGGCGCCAGCAGTGTATTCAAAGCTTCTATCGCCTGGAGAACTAATAATTAACTCAGCACTCATTTGTTCATGTTCTTCATTACGTCCACGGTTAATTAATCTTAGTGGTCCGTAATCAGAATCTAAACTATTTGTAAATTCATATTCAGTATAAGCAATAATTCCTTTAACATCATGTTCTCCAATAGAGCCATCGATATTTAGTTGCAGTATCTTTGATTCTGTATCATCAAAGATAGGAAGGTCTTTAATATTTTGTTGGTAATTTTTATAATCAAAACCAGCCTCAAAATTAGCTGCTCCAAAAGGCGAAGCATAAAGCCCGACCGCAGGTCCAAGACGAGGGTTAACTTGAGCTATGACCTCTTGTCTACCTAAAATATCATACTTTCCATGCTCTGCTTTAAGTGTTGCAGCCCAGTCTTCGTTTAAGTCAAAAGTAAGCGTTCCTCGAACATAGAGGCTATCATTTTGAGGGCCATCGACTCCGGATTCAGTCAGATTTTTAACATAACCTTCATCTTCATAGCTACGTATAGCTAAACGCCCTCTGATTGTATCGCTTATTGGACCAGAAATAACAGTAGTTAAGGTTTTGGCTTCAAGTTCAGTCGTATAACCTGCGCTTACATATCCTTCGAATTCGTCAGTAGGCTGTGCTGTAGTGATATTAATAGCTCCGGCAATAGTATTTTTACCGAATAATGTAGATTGGGGTCCTTTTAGAACTTCCACACGCTCAAGATCAAGAAACTTACCACGTGCGCTTCGGCCACGTCCAAAGTAAACGCCATCAACAAATGTACCAACAGACTGTTCAAATCCATAATTAACACCTGAACCTATACCTCTTATAAAGAGCTGCGTACCTCCACTAGCTTCAGCAACATGAACATTAGGCATATATGCTGAAAGATCTTCCATTTTAGTTAGCCCTTTAGCATCAATATCCTCCCCGCTCATTACTGAGATAGAAATAGGAACTTCTTGAAGACCTTCGGCACGCTTTGTTGCGGTAACTATTATTTCCTCAAGCGCTAAATCTTGGGATTGAACGGGAGCAATAATCACCAAAGAAAGACTTATCGCTGTTAAATAAAGATTAAGAATATTTATTTTCATTTTTTTTCCTTTTTTTATTTATTATTTTTTAAAAGTATATTTTTAAAGATATTTATTTTGAATTTTGTAGCCTCTTCTGCAGAAAGCATTTGAGTTTCTCTAAGCTCAACCCAATAACCTGTAGAATTTATTGAATTTAGAAGAGTTTGATATGAATTATCCAAATTATTAACTTCTGGAAGCCACTTATATAAAATTATTTTGAGATCTTTTTGAACTTTTTGGTAATTATTTTGTAGTACCTTATACTTAAACTTAAGGCTTAAGGTTGACTTGATATACTGTAAATTATTCTCGAATACTCTAGCTTCAAGAATTATTAGATCTTTTATTCTTTCTGATAGATCACCTTTTGGTTCAGTATTATCAATCATTTCTTTATACGAGTATTTTATTTTCTCATTCATTTTAGAAAAAAGAGTTTCCATATCCTCTATTTGTCTAAAAACAGTTCTAATACTTATTCCTGCTTCGTCTGCAATCTGTTGAGCTGTTGGCTCAAGAATCCCTTTTTTAAGCAAAACCAATAAAGCATCAACAATAATATTTTGACTTGTTATGCTTCTAAGTCTTCTACCGTCCTTTTTTAAGTTTGTTTGAATTTTAGTATTCTGCATTAGACAATCATAAACTAATGTCATAGTATATGTCAATTAAATAGGAGGAATTTATGGAAGTAAAAAATGCGGTTTTACCTACTAATAATCAAATAAAGGGATTTAGCGAACAAAGTGGTGATAAACCTATTTATATGGTTAACCTTCTAAAATTTAGAGAAAAAGCAATCTACCCTGATAAAAGAGACACCAATCTCACTGGAGAAGAGGCTTATGCTATATATACTCAAGAGGTAGAACAACATCTTTTAAATGTTGGTGGACGACCTATCTTTGGAGGAAATATTGAAAGACTTATGTTGGGTGAGGTAGAGGATTTATGGGACAAAGTCTTCATCGCAATGTATCCTTCAAGAGAAGCAATGTTTCAGATGATTAGTAACCCAGACTATATTAAAAGTGCTCAGCACAGAGTAGCAGGGTTAGAGGGTCAGTTAAATATTGAAACTTCATTAAATTTTTTAGATTAAGATGATTAATAAAGACAGAATTACTTTAATAGGGTTACCTCCATCTCCATATACAAGGAAAATGATAGCTTTATTAAGATATAGACAAATTCCTTATCAAGTGATTTGGGGAAGCCCGCATGACCAATTTAAAAATGAGGGTATTTTTAATGGTTTAGGAATCGAAGCACCTAAACCTGCTCTTTTACCAACATTTATTTTACCGAATGATAAAGGTGAGTTTCAATCAGTAACAGACTCAACACCCATTATAAGAAGGCTTGAAGATGACTTTGAAAAAAGAAGTGTTATACCGGAAAATGCAGCATTATGCTTTCTGAATTATCTTCTTGAAGACTTTGGCGACGAATGGGTTACTAAGTATATGTTTCACTATAGATGGCACTTTGAAAAGGACGCAGATAATGCATCATCCATTTTACCCTTGCATAATAAAGTCGATCTCGCAGATGAAGTATGGAAGATGTTTAAGGATGGCATTGGCTCTAGACAAATTGAAAGACTTCGAGTTGTAGGTTCGAATGATATTACAGCCTCTATTATCGAAAAAAGTTACAAACGTTTTCTTAAAATTATGGAAAATCATTTAAGTAATTTTCCATTTCTTTTTGGATATAGGCCTAGTTCTGCAGACTTTGCTATTTATGGTCAGCTTACTCAGTTGATTGGATTAGACCCTACTTCCAGAGCAGTTGCTCACAAATTATCACTTAGAACAACAGCTTGGGTAGATAATATGGAGGACATGTCCGGTTTAAATCCTAATAACAATCCATGGGAAACTTTTGAAACCTTATCTGAAAATATGAAACCTATTTTACAAGAAATAGGTCGTGTTTATGTACCTGCTTTATTAGCTAACAGTAGGGCGTTAGAAAATGGAGAAGAAGTTTGGGAGACTGAAATTGATGGATCAAAATGGTCTCAAAATACATTCAATTATCAAGCTAAATGTCTTCAATGGATAAACGCAGAGTTTTTTAGTCTAAGTAGTGATGATCAAAATAGAATACTAGATCTTTTTAGCGGAACTGGGTGTGAAAAATTAATTATGAGTCATAAATAAAATGAAAATATTAAGAACACCAGATGAGAGTTTTAAAGTAGTCACTGATTTTACTTATGAGCCCTGTTATACAACTATAAAAACTAAAGATGGAAATGAATTACGAATACATCATATAGATGAAGGACCGAGAGATGGTCCTATATTGTTAGCGATGCATGGTCAGCCAGTATGGTGTTATCTTTATTCAAGGATGATACCTTTTTTGACTGCAGCGGGAATAAGAGTTATCGCTCCAGATTTACCAGGTTATGGAAAGTCAGATAAACCTGCCTCTAGAGATGATTACAGTTATCAAAATCAGGTTGACTGGATGATTTCTTGGTTACAAAAAAATGACTTTAAAAATTTAACTTTCTTTGGCCAAGATTGGGGTGGTTTAATAGGTTTAAGGATGATAGCCGAAGATCCAGATAGATTTATAAGAATCGCAATGGGTAATACAGGGCTTCCCTATAACCCAGATACTCCAAAAGAAGTTATTGATGAGGTAAAGAAGTTTAGATCTTCGAATAAAAAAATTACACTATTCTCTGTGGCAAAAGCATTGAATAAAATGGATGGTAAAAGCCTAACAGGCGATAGAAAAGAAAACCATCATCCGGCTACTAAATTTATGTATTGGCAAAAATTTACTTGGGATACAAAGAATTTACCGATCGGTATGATTAATTCAATGCAAATGGAGAAAGTATTTAAATCAAAATTTGCAACTCTTATTCATTACGTTTTACAAAAAATTGGATTTGAAGAAATTTCACCTTTTTATTCTGCTTTAATGAAAGCTTATGAGGCTCCTTTCCCCAATCCATCTTACAAAATGGGCACAAGAGCCATGCCAAGCCATGTCCCAACGATACCAGATCAGTCATTAGATGCTCAAAGAAAGGCTAGAGAATTTTTTAAGACATCAGATAAGCCTTTTTTATCTGTCTTTGCTGGAGATGATCCAGTAACAAATGGAATTGAAAAAGACGTTTTAAAAATGGCTCCAAATGCAATAAGTGCGCCACACATTGGAGGAGGTCATTTTTTTCAATGGACTAGGCCAAAGCAATTATCAGAGGTTCTTATTAATTTTATAAAGGAAAGTCAATGAACAGAGTAATCAAACATACAGGATCTAAATATCCAATCATTCAGGCACCCATGGGGTGGATAGCTAGGAGCCAGTTGGCTTCTGCAGTTTGCAATGCTGGAGGTCTTGGGGTGATTGAGACATCTTCAGGTGAAGTAGATAATTGTAAAGCTGAAATAGAGAAAATGTCTGAATTAACAGACCAGCCTTTTGGAGTAAATTTACCGTTACTCTTTTTGAAAGATGATAGTATGGTTGATTTTTGTGTTCAGCACGGTGTTAATTTTGTAACTACCTCAGCAGGTGATCCTTCAAAATATATAGATAAATTAAAAAATGCAGGAATAACTGTTTATCATGCAGTTCCAAGTGTTGAGGGGGCTATAAAAGCTGCTAATTGTGGTGTTGATGGGCTTGTTGTAGAAGGAACCGAAGGAGGGGGTTTTAAAAGTCCTGAAGAGGTTGGTCTTTTTGTATTAATACAAGCAATAAGGAAGCAAATAGATATACCAATTATTGCTGCGGGTGGAATTGCAGATGGAGCTGGAATGGCAGCAGCTTTTGCAGTTGGTGCAGAGGGAATACAAATGGGAACTAGATTTGTCTCTAGCAAAGAAAGTCCTGTTCATGAGAATTTTAAAAATTATATTTTTGATTCTCCTCTCAATGGTACTTGGATACTTAATAAAAATTCTAAACCGGTAATAAGAGCTCTTCGAACAGATTTTACAAAAGAAATACTTGATGCTGGTGAGATGGATATATCTGCAATGAGAAAAATTCAAGACCTATATTTTGGTGGAGATATGAATGCTGCTCCAGCTCTTTCCGGTCAATCAGCTGGCTTAATTGATGGTATTAAATCAGCAGAAGAAATTATCGAGGATACAATAAGAGAGTTTAATGAAACATGCTCAAAACTCGGTGGATTAAAGCTATGAGTAAATTTGATTTTAATTTATTACCATCTGTTGCTGACAATATATATAAAGGAAAGAGGGTTGCATTATGGTTCTTTATAGCTTTCACAGCCTTAATGACATGGAGATCGATTATTCATATGTTTTTCGAAGAATTCGGAATGCATGGAATTGCGAATATAATTATTTTATCTGGTGAACTAGATCCTATGCCACTTATCTATATGTTTTTTTCTTTATGGGGTTTTGCTCAATTAATTTTATGCGGGGTGTTTTGGGTTGTAATCTTTAGGTACAGATCTCTAATACCTTTAATGTATTTATTTTCTTTGATTGAATGGCTAGGGCGACCCTTTATTTATCCTTTCCTTGGAAAATCTGCATTAGCCAGCGGGGTTTACTCTTCAGGAAGTACACCGGGAGTTGAAGGTGCCCCTTATATAGCCTTTGTATTGGTATTAATGTTTGTACTTTCATTAAGACAGCAAAGTAAGGATTAGGTTATGATTAAAAAATTATCATACTCTCTCTTAGCGCTCATTATTTCAGCTTTTTTAATCTGGGAGTACAAAGTAAATTTATTAATTTGGACGTTACCGAAAATTATGAGTTTCATATCTCCAATTCAAGCGAATATACCTACAAATTGGACTGAAGGACCTTCTGAAGTTTTGAACAAAGATGATCAGCGACCAAATATAATTTTAATTTTGGCAGATGATATGGGTTACAATGATATCTCTTTACATAACGGAGGAGCTGCAGATGGATCGCTAAAAACTCCACATATTGATTCATTAGCTGAAAATGGTATTTGGTTTTCCAAAGGTTATGCAGCAAATTCTACATGCTCTCCATCGAGAGCCTCAATTATGACTGGAAGGTATTCAACACGATTTGGTTTTGAATTTACCCCTATTCCTGATGCAGGAAGAACAGTTTTAACTTGGCTTCTTGAGGAGGATGACTCAGAATTAAAGGCAAGAATTGATAAAGAAGTTGCTATGAATCTTCCAGCTTTTATGCAGCAAGGCATGCCTTCTGAACAATTAACCATTGCTGAGACTTTAAAAGCTGAAGGATATTATACAGCTCACATTGGAAAATGGCATCTTGGTCACGCAGATGGAATGAATCCTCAAAGTCAAGGATTTGAAGATTCTTTAAACTTACACGGTGCATATTATCTTCCAGAAGATCACCCAAATGTAGTTAATGCGAAGTTTGAAACTACCATTGATAAAATGATTTGGAGCTCAGGTCAGTATTCTGCAACATTTAATGGAGGAAATCCTTTTGCCCCAGATAAATACGTAACTGATTACTATACTGATGAAGCTCTAAAAGTGATTGAAAAAAATAAAAATAGACCATTTTTTTTATACCTAAGTCATTGGGCAATTCATAATCCTTTACAGGCTTTAAGATCGGATGTTGAGCAAATGAGTCATATGCAAGGACATAATCTTCAGGTTTATGCGGGGATGATCACTGCTCTTGACAGAAGTGTTGGAAAAATTATTCAAAAACTAAAAGATTTAAAAATTTATGGTAAAACAATGATAATTTTTACCAGTGATAATGGTGGCGCCAATTACATAGAGCTAGAAGATATAAATAAACCTTTTAGGGGATGGAAAATAAGCTTTTTTGAGGGTGGCATAAGAGTACCATTTATTATTAGTTGGCCCGATGAAATAAGTTCGGGCTCTGTCTCTGATAGCGCAGTGCATCATTTTGATATTTTTCCTACAATTGCTTCAGCTGCAAAAGCGACTTCATTTAATAAAAATGATTTAGATGGAGTTAATTTATTACCTTTCATAAAAAATGAAAAATCCTCTGAACCTCACAAAACCCTTTTTTGGCGATCTGGAAACCATCAATCAGTCTTGCATAAAAAATGGAAATATATAGTTAGTAAAAAAGAAAATAAACGCTGGTTATTTGATACCTCTATTGACCCTTTAGAAAAAAATAATCTTTTGGAGAGTTTTCCCGAGGAAGTTAAAAAAATAGAAAACCTCTTAGAAAAGTTCAATTCTGAACAAAAAGAACCTTTATTTATGTCAAGTTATGATGCTCCTATTATGATTGATAAATATGATGGACAGAAATACGAAGAAGGTGATGAATATATTTACTGGTCCAATTAAGAGTTAAATTAAGAGAAGCAAAATTAACTAAGTTTTCTATGAAAAAGTTCTTTTATATAAGTTTTCCGCAAATAAAGGTGTTTCTTCTTCATTATGTTTTCGCACAAAATAACCACCTAATGCCAAAGCAGACATTATTTTCATAATAAAGTTGGGATGTTCAACTAATACAGTATTTTGAAATTTACACTCATCCTTGCTAATTGAAATTAGGCGTATTTCCCATGTAACTTTTACAACAACATGAATCAATTTCATCAACCAAAGATCGGATTGAGATACCATTTTTACATAATCAGGCTCTGCAGTTTCTGCAACATAATGTTGAACTAATAAATTACCTCCTACACTTTCAACATTTACAGATGTCTGAGTTCCATCAATATGAATACTTGATCCAGCAGCAATATGTCCTCTTGCAGTTGTTTGATAATCCTTATCGGACAGATTAAAAACCCAATCATGAAGATTAAATGACTCTTTTGAAGCATTAATTTTTGTTTCACAGACGGTTTGAAATAGCTTTTTGTATTTTTGACTACTTATATTGGACATTTTTATTACACCTTATTTTTTTAAAAGTATGATACTGACAATTGCTAAATAACAAAAATTATAATTAATTATTTTTTATTATATCCATTCTTTAGGCTTATTTTTGATTATAAAAAGGATATACTTAATATTTAATGGGGGTTAGGTAAAACAAATTTTAAATAGTTATTTCTTAATAAATCCAGGAGCCTGGGTCTCTATTGGTATTGTCTTCTTATCCATATTAACCTCATGGGCTTTAAATTATAGTGCTCCTAAAGTAAGGGTATTTGGAACTCTGCTTGCTGCTTTGGGGTGTTTTGTAATTGCATTTTGGTTTTTTCTTTTTGTCATTAATTCGGGTTTGATGGAAAATCCAAAGCCAAACCAGACACCTTTGGACTCAGCAAAGCCGACTTTGTTATGGATACAATCAATTACAGCTTTACTTGCAGGTGTATTTCTTTTGTTTATTGCTAAATATCAGAGTAAAGGTGATTCCATATTAGCTTTATCTCCAGAAAATGAAAAAAATCGCTACGGTAGAGTTTCCCGTCTTCTTCATTGGACAATTGCTATTCTTTTCATTTCATTAATACCTATGGGAATTTTTGCCTCTATGATTCCTGAAGGTACAAATTATAGAAATGCTTACTATGTTGTTCATAAAACTATAGGCGTGACCATATTCTTTTTGGTAATATTTCGTTTAATTTGGAATAAAATATCGCAACGTCCAGCATTGGACGACTCTCTTACATTAACTGAAAAAAAATTGGCTCATAGGGCTCATAACACTCTATATTTTATGATGTTGGTTATTCCAATTACTGGATTTATGATGACTAGTTATCATGGTTATGGAACTTTTTTCTTTTTTTGGGAGCTACCCCCTTTATGGGAGCAAAGTAATGTTTATCAAATATGGGGTGGATTTCACAAATATCTCTTACCTTATCTTGTTTATATAGTTTTGGGAGCCCATATTCTGGGAGCCCTTAAACATCAATTTATTGACAAACATGATAGTGTGTTTAAGCGAATGGTTTCCTGATTGAGCGGAGTTAATTGTTAGTTATGATAGTTAAAAATATTAAATGTATGATAGTTAAAAATATTAAATGGATTATGTTATTTTTTGGGGTAATCACCTGTACAACATTTTTTGCAGTTATAGCTCCTCAGGATGCACTTTTAAATATGTTTGGCTCTAACTTGACAGAACCCCTTGCAAATTTATTAGTCCGAAGTTGGGGTTTTCTTGTATTTATTATGGGCGCTTTACTAATTTATGGAGCTTTTAATGAAGAAACTCGATTACTTTGTATTATTACAGCAGGAGTAAGTAAGGTAGGGTTTTTGCTCCTTATCATGATATTTGGAACTAATTATATAGAAACTTTATGGGTAACTGCAGCATTCGATACTTTTGTTATCTTAATTTTAACCACCTATGTGATTTCCTCTAAAAATTAGTTGGATATTTTATTTTGTGAGAATAAAGGAATTAAGAAATGTCTAGTACTTCTTTGGTTGTTGGTTCTACAGGTCTTATAGGTAAGAAACTAATCTTTGAACTAGCAAAAAAAAATTCAGAAGTGATAGCTATTACCCGAAGATCCATAAGTAACCTTCCTGAAAACGTAGATCTTCTTG
>ERZ802830.3631-NODE-3631-length-12920-cov-80.7803_pt1 | contig 12920 bp, 17 predicted proteins | sample MGYA00345654_ERZ802830 | MGnify/ENA primary metagenome ERZ802830 (study PRJEB30503, sample SAMEA104212375) | marine metagenome | biome: Westerlies Biome; feature: [SRF] surface water layer (ENVO:00010504) within the epipelagic zone...; material: water... | reverse complement strand
GACACACCAACGGCGAGCTGTGGCATGGCGATGCTCGCCCCTGAATCCGATGCCGGAGGAGGTTGATGTTGCCTACGAACTGAAACTGAACGTCTGGCGGGGGGAGCGCCGGCTCCAACTCGAACTCAAGGCCATTCGAGAGCACCTGGAAACCGTGAAGCTCAGCTGCGGCGAACGGAGTTATCTAGCGAGCAGAACATTGGGAGCTGACAACGCAATTGCCTTTGGGTTGACCAACGCCGAGGGAGATCGCCTTGAGGCATCCATAACCATGGATCAGACGTTGAAGTGCAAAGACCAGCGTGCAAGCCACTCGAGGATCCAGACCTTGTTGGAGGAAGCCGCCCTGGCCCTTGGATTGCGCGCCTAAGCAGCTCAGAGGGCGCCGCGGCGGTAGAAGAGGATGAAGATCACAGCAGGACCAGCCAGGGTGATCAACGCAAGGGCGCCGAAATTGGCGATCAGATGGAAGTCGATGCCCATAGCGATGAAGCGCTCACACGTTGCGGATCAGCCAACAGATTACGGGGCCTTTGCTCAGAGTCGCCTTTCGGCATGGACCCACTGTGACGGCTTGTCACAGCTGCAGCCATGAGCAGCCAGCCTCTTCAATGGCAGTGCATCTCCCAGTGCGGAGCCTGCTGCCGCCTGGCCCCTGAGGAACGTCCCGAAGCCCTCGAAGCCCTCAACGACGAGGACCAGGCCACCTACCTACAGATGGTGGGGGAGGACGGCTGGTGCATCCACTACGACAGCGGTGGGCGACGCTGCCGGATCTACGACGAACGGCCCCGCTTCTGCCGGGTCCGGAACATGGATCAGCTTTTCGGTGTTGAACCGGACCAGCTGGATGCCTTCGCCATCGGGTGCTGCCAACAGCAAATCCGTTCGGTGTATGGCGGTCGCAGCCGGGAGCTGCGTAGGTTCAACCGCGCCCAACGCCGTCCCGATGGCTGAGTTCCATGGCTGAGATCAAGGAATCCAGCCGCCCTGGTTTTGCGGCCGTGGTGTTCAGCACCTTCAGCACGGTGTTCATCGCCGAACTGGGGGACAAAACCCAGCTGGCGACACTGCTCCTCTCGGCTCAGTCCGGATCGCCCTGGCTTGTGTTTCTCGGAGCCGCCCTGGCCCTGATCTGCTCAAGCCTGGTCGGCGTGCTTCTGGGTCAGTGGCTGGCTCGCACGCTTCCACCAGAGCGACTGGAAACCATGGCCGGCCTTCTCATGGTGGCCCTGGGGCTTTGGCTGGGAGCACAGGCAATTCAGACGTTGCTGTTGGAGACAACCGGAGCCTGAACGATGGATCTTTCGCTTCTGATCTCGACATTTCTCACCGTGTTCCTGGCCGAACTGGGGGACAAAACCCAGCTGGCGACGGTGGCTCTGAGCGGAACCTCCGACAGGCCGTTGGCAGTGTTTCTCGGCTCATCATCCGCCCTTGTTCTGGCCAGCCTCTTGGGCGCAATGGCCGGGGGATCGATCGCCAGCCTGATCCCAACGGAATGGCTGCAGCTGGTGGCAGCTGTTGGCTTTCTGATCATCGGATCCCAGCTGCTGCTGCGTCGCAACAGCGATGGGAGTGCGGAGGACGACCTGGTCGACTCATAAAGTGAATTTGTTTCAGAGCTCTCTGCGCGGCCTGGCTCCTCTTTGGCCGCTCTGAACATCTCCCGGTCATGAAGGCCGGATTCGACTCACCCACCATGAAGTTCTCGGTCGCTGACCTGCTGGATCAGCTCTCCTACGACCAGCCGGTTCCCCAGACCACGCTGGCCAAGATCCTCAAGCTGTCCAACAAAGCTGATAAAGAACGTCTGGACTTGGCCATTGACGGGTTGAGCAAGCTCGGTGTCCTCAGCCGTCAGGGGGACGAAGGCCTGGTGCGCGATCAATCTGAGGATTTGATTGACGCGCGGCTGCGTTGCAGCAGCAAAGGTTTTTGCTTTGCCATCCGGGATGACGGTGGAGATGACATCTACATCCGCGACCATCAGCTGAATCACGCCTGGAATGGCGATCGCGTCCTGGTCCGGGTGACCCGGGAAGGCGGTCGACGACGATCTCCGGAAGGCGGTGTTCAATGCATTCTCGAACGCAGCACCCAGTCCTTGCTGGCCCAGGTTGAACGGCAGCAGGAGCGGCTGGTGGCAGCACCGTTGGATGACCGCATGCTCACCAGCATCGAGCTCCCAGCAGATGCGGAACCGCATGTATCGGAGGAATCAGCAACGACCGTGGTCGAGGTCAAGATCGATCGTTATCCAATCGCCCAGCATCCAGCTCAGGGGCATGTGGCCCGTCCACTGCCGCTGAATGCCGGACCAACAGCCGATCGCGATTTGTTGCTGACCAAAGCCGGTCTGCACGAACGGCCTGCGGCACCGCGTGCCTCCGTCAAATCCCCACCGAGCAAAGGGCGGACCGACCTGACTGACCAGCCATCGCTGTTGCTGTGCAGCTGGCAGCACCGGGATGCCCCTCCCCTGCCCGCGGTGTATGTGGAAGCAAGAGATGGCGGCTGTCGCCTTTGGCTGCATGCACCGTCGGTTGCGGAACGCTTTGGCCAGGGCAACAGTCTTGATCTCTGGATCAGGGATCGAGCTGATGCCATTTGTCTGGGGGAGGACTGGCAACCGCTGCTGACTCCCGCTCTCACGAAGGCCTGCCGGCTCAAGGCGGGAGAATCCAGCGACGCCCTGACGGTGCGACTCGACATCGATGCCAATGGCCATCTGACGGACTGGGAGTTCATGCTCAGCACCATCCGTCCGGTCGCCGACATCAGCACCGCGCAGCTCCGGGCCCTGGCAGAGCGCAAACCCAAGTCGCGCAGCATCCCCGCGGCGTTGAAACCGATCAAAGATCAGCTTGGGCAGCTGGAGACCCTGATGTTCTGCGCCGACTGCCTGATGGGCCATGAGCAATCCGCAGGAGCCGTGGCCCTCGACTTACGTCCCCCACAGATTGACGCGCTGGGGGATCTGCGCTGGGCCGATCCCAGTGGTCAAGCGCACCGTTGGACCGATGTGATCGATCGCACCGATCCGAATTCCATTCTTCAACCGCTGCTCCGGGCCGCCGATCGCGCCTGGGGACAACACCGCGCCGCACTCCAGCTCCCCGGAATCGCTTGGATCAGCAGCGAGCCCGATGCCACGGTGCTCACCGATGTGGCGAAGACCGCTGTTGCCCTTGATCTCCCCCTCGAACTGGATGACGACGGAAGCCCTACGGCGCAGGAATTGATCACGGTCTTCGCGGAGTCCAACCAGCGTCGGGTGCTGGAGCAGCAACTGAGCCATGCATTGGCCCAACCGCAATTTCAGGCCGAACTCAAGACACCGGAGACCAGCGACGACGACACCACCGATGCGAGCGCAGCACTCACACCCTGGTGCTGTGGATCATTGAGCTACGCCCAGCTGGCCAACCAGCAGGTCATCCAGATGCTGCTGAGCGACGGTAAGGACCGTCCCAATGTCCGTCAGAAGGAGCGGCTCAATCTTGGTCGACGTGGCTGTGCTGATGATCTCCAGTGGTCCCTGTTCACTGGCGCACAGGAAGAGAAACTCACCAATATCGTGAGTCAGCGCCTGGTTCAACGGCTCAACAGCCGGCGGCGTCAGGTGCTGGAGCTTCAGCGGGATCTGCTGGCCATGGTCCAGGCCAGATCGGCGGAACCGCTGGTAGGTCAGGAAGCCGCAGGTCATGTGAGCGGCGTGCAGAGCTATGGCTTTTTTGTTGAGGTGGGAGAGACCCGCGTTGAGGGACTTGTTCACGTCAGCTCTCTCAACGATGACTGGTACGAATACCGCTCGAGGCAGAACCGCCTCGTCGGCCGCAAGAACCGACGGGTGTATCAGCTGGGTGACAAGGTCCGAGTACGGGTGATCAAGGTGGACGTGCTCCGCAATCAGATCGACCTCGAGGTAATCCCTGAGCCGACAACTGATGAGGGTGACAGCAGCTCAGACAGCAGAACCGTTGAAAACCTTGAGCAGCCGATAGCCGTGACCCTCAGCGACATCTGACCATGCACCCCTATGTGCTGGCTGTCACAGGTGCCTCCGCCCAGCCGCTGGCCGAACGCACCCTTCAGCTGCTCCTGCAGGCAGGTCGCAGTGTCCATCTGGTGCTGAGCAGAGGCGCCTATGCGGTGTTCCAGGCGGAGCAGGGGGTGCAGGTTCCTGTGAATCCCGAGCGTCAGGCCAGCTTCTGGCGTGAGCGTCTGAACTGCAGCGAAGGAGAGCTGTTCTGCCATCGCTGGAATGACCAGAGTGTCGGCATCGCCAGCGGAAGCTTTCGCACCAGTGGCATGTTGATCGTGCCCTGCAGCATGGGAACCGTGGGGCGGATCCAGGCCGGCGTCGCGATGGATCTGATCGAACGCTGCGCTGACGTTCACCTCAAGGAGGGGCGCCCGCTGCTGATTGCTCCCCGTGAGATGCCCTTCAACCTGATTCACCTGCGCAATCTCACGGCGCTGGCGGAAGCCGGCGCACGCATTGCCGCGCCGATTCCTGCCTGGTACACCCAACCCAGAACCCTCGAGGAGATGGTCGACTTCATCGTGATTCGCCTGCTCGATGGATTCGAGGATGATCTGGCTCCCCTGCAGCGCTGGACTGGACCGATCAAATGAGCTCCCTCCAGCGCTGGTTGCTCGTGCCATGCCTGGCGCCGCTGGCGGCAGTGCTGCTGGCATCAGCCTTCAACAGCTCCGGCAACACCCGGCTGCAGTTGCTGATCTGGCGCTCGCCACCCCTCCCCATCGGCGCCTGGACAGCCCTGGCCGGGCTGACAGGAGCTGGACTCAGCGCTGTCTCTGTTCTGTTGCTACTACCAACCACCCCACCGCTTCGACGACAACGGCATCAACCGCTGGAGCGACCCAGACCTGAACCGGAGATGCGTGAGGTGGTCACACCACCGCCCCAACGGGATGTGCGCGAACCAGCCCCCACCGTGGCCGTTCCTTACAGGATTGTTCAGAAACCGCACTCCGAGAAACGAGCCACCCCATCAGAACCCTCCCCTCCATCGCGAGCGGTTGATCCAACCCCCTCAAGCTCAGATGGCTGGGGCCTTGATCCGGATCTTGATTGGTGAGACGCGACCAACGCTGACTACAGTTCACCCAGAAATCAGGACCCGGTGAGCGACACTCCCGATTCGGCCTCTGCTGCAGCCCCAGAGGACACAAAAGCGGCCCCCAAGCCGAAGCCGAAACCCCCGAAACCGGAAGACAAGCCCTTTCCGGAGTTCATCGACACCCTGTTCATCCCTGCGGTGAGCAAGCAGCTCGAGGACAACGGCATCCAGGCTGATCGTCTGGAGCGGGTTGAGGGGGACCGCCCCGTGGTCGGGGGAAGCTGTCCGATGGTGGTTGGTGAGCTGCCAGGCGGGAGGCGCTTCTGGCTCTGCTTCGGCGGCGCCGACATCGCCAGCCCCAAGCTGATCGCCCTGGCTGAAGCCGGCAGTGAACCGACCCTGCTGGAATCGTTCCTGATCGACGAAAAGCGGATGTCGCTGCCGCTGCTGGTGTCACGCCTGCTGCAACGGCTGAATGGCCAGAAATGGCTCGGACGTAACTGATCAGCTCGAACCCCGCACTGTCAGCCCTACATTGGTCTCCACGTGAAATCGGAGCCGATGGTCCCTCCAACCGCCGTCGCAGAAGCCAACGCCGTTGCCACGAAGGATCCCGTTAAGGACACGATCCTCACTCCGCGGTTTTACACCACGGACTTTGATGCCATGGCTGCCATGGATCTGCGTCCCAACGAGGCAGAACTGGAGGCCATCTGCGAGGAATTCCGCAAGGATTACAACCGCCATCACTTCGTTCGCAACGACGACTTTGACGGTGCTGCAGACAAACTTGACCCCGAGACCCGTCGGGTCTTCGTTGAATTCCTGGAACAGAGCTGCACGTCGGAATTCTCTGGTTTTCTCCTTTACAAGGAACTGAGCCGTCGCATCAAGCAGCAAAACCCCCTGCTGGCTGAATGCTTTGCCCACATGGCACGGGATGAAGCCCGCCATGCCGGATTCCTCAACAAAGCGATGAGTGATTTCGGCATGCAGCTGGATCTCGGCTTCCTCACCGCGAACAAGGACTACACCTTCTTCCAACCCAAATTCATCTTCTACGCCACCTATCTGTCCGAGAAGATCGGTTACTGGCGCTACATCGCCATCTACCGCCATCTTGAGAAGAATCCCGAGAGCAAGATCTTCCCGATCTTCAACTTCTTCGAGAACTGGTGTCAGGACGAGAACCGTCACGGCGACTTCTTCGATGCCCTGATGAAGTCTCAGCCCGACACGGTGCGTGGTCCGATCGCGAAGCTGTGGTGTCGCTTCTTCCTGCTTGCCGTGTTCGCCACCATGTACGTGCGTGATGTGGCCCGCAAGGAGTTCTACGAAGCACTCGGACTCGATGCACGCACCTACGACAAGATGGTGATCGAAAAAACCAACGAAACAACAGCCCGGGTGTTCCCTGTTGTTCTCGATGTGAACAATCCCAAATTCTGGACACGTCTGGAACGTCTGGTGGAGAACAACGCAGCTCTCGAGGCTGCCGATCGGAGCTCCAGCCCTGCCCCCCTGAAGCTCCTCAAGAAGCTTCCCCGCTGGATCAGCAATGGTGCCGAAATGGCCAAGTTGTTCCTGATGTCTCCGATCGACAGCGCCAAGTTCCAGCCCGCCGTGCGTTGATCATTGACTGAATCCTTTTCCCAGGCCTGGAGTTCCACCCTTCAGGCCCTGCTGCAGCGCGGCAGCGGCGCCGGAGCTGACCTGGTGGAAGTGTTCCTGGAACACACCGATCACCTCGGTCTCCTGGCTGAGCAGGAGCGGATCACCAGCGTCAATCCCACCTTTGCCCGTGGGGCTGGCATCCGTGTGTTTCTCAACGGACGGGATGGATTCGTCAGCACCAATGATCTGAGCGTGGACGGCTTGACCCGGGCGTTGGATCAGGCGCTGGCCATGCTCAACCTGGAAGCCAACGGTCTGGCCGGCAGTTCATCGTTTGAAGGCCTCGGAGTTCTCAAGGATTACGCCCTCGAGAAAACCAGTTGGCTGCAGCAATGCCCAACGATGCGTGATGCCAGTTCCCGTTTGCTGGAGGGAACATCCCAGCTTGAACGGCTTGGCCAGCACCTTCAGGTGCGTCGCGGCAGCTACGCACGGGATTGGCAGGAGGTTCTGGTGGCGGCCTCCGATGGCACATTCGCCCGTGATATTCGTCTGCATCAGTCGACGGGTCTGTCGGTCTTGGCGGCAGATGGGGACCATCGCTCAAGCGTGGGTCGTCGCTACGGCAGCACTGATCGCCCCGATGATCTCTTCACCTGGAACGTGGAAACCAGCGCTGCTGAAGTCTGCGAAAGCGCCGGCACCATGCTCCGTGCCGACTACGTGGAAGCCGGACAGATGCCCGTGGTTTTGGCCAACCGTTTCGGTGGTGTGATCTTCCACGAAGCCTGCGGACATCTGCTGGAAACCACCCAGATCGAACGGGGCACGACACCCTTCGCGGAGCAGGTGGGTGAGCTGATTGCCCATCCAGCCGTCACGGCCATTGATGAAGGTTTGAGCAGTGGTGCCTTCGGGTCGCTGTCCATGGATGACGAGGGGATGGAGCCCCAGCGCACGGTGCTGATCAAGGACGGAGTTCTGCAGCGTTTCATCAGTGATCGTGCCGGTGAACTGCGCACAGGACATCAGCGCACGGGCAGCGGGCGGCGTCAGAGCCATGCCTTCGCCGCCGCCAGCCGGATGCGGAACACTTACATCGATGCAGGGCCGCACAAACCCAACGACCTGATCGCCTCTGTGGAACGGGGCCTCTACTGCAAGTCGATGGGTGGCGGCAGTGTGGGTCCCACCGGTCAGTTCAACTTCTCTGTGGAGGAGGGCTACCTGATCGAAAACGGAAATCTCACCCGCCCGGTGAAGGGAGCAACGCTGATCGGTGATGCCAAGGACGTGATGCCTCGGATTTCGATGTGTGCCGATGATCTGGATCTTGCCGCCGGTTACTGCGGCTCCGTCAGCGGCAGCATTTTCGTCACCGTCGGTCAACCCCACATCAAGGTGGATTCGATCACGGTGGGAGGTCGCTGACCATGACCAACAACACCCTCGATGCGGGCAAGCTTAGAAATCGAGTTCAGACGCTGGCAACGTCCGCTGGTATCCGTCAGTGGGATCTTGGAGCCGCCTGCAGCGATGACTGCTCAGTCCAGGTGGACCGCGGCGAAGCCAAACAGTTGAAGGCCGCGCAGCGCAGCTCGATCACGGTGCGGGTCTGGAACAGTGACGGCCTGGTGGGCATCACCAGCACCACTGATTTGACGGACTCCGGGCTGGCCCGTGCCTTGGAAGGGGCCCAACAGGCCAGTGCATTCGGCAATCCCGATGATGTGCCGCAGTTTTCACCGATGGCATCGGATCCATTGCCGCAACTGGATCGTCCCCTGATGCCACGTCAGGGCATCCTGCCGTTGCTCAAGGATTTGCGTGCAGCGGAAGCGGAGCTGCTCAGCCGTCATCCAGCCATCCAAACCGTTCCTTACAACGGTCTTGCCGAGTCGCTGTCCACCAACCTTTATCTCAACAGCGATGGTGCCATCCGCACGATGGAGCGCACCCAGGCCAGCCTGTATCTCTATGCCCGGGCTGAGGAGAGCGGCCGCAAGCCCCGCAGTTCCGGTGCCATCCGCATGGCCCTCGGCAGCAGCGACCTGGACATCCAGGGATGCATTGATGAAGCGGTTGAACGAACCGTCAGTCATCTGGCCTATCAGCCGATCGAGACCGGCAGTTATCGCGTGTGTTTCACACCGGAAGCCTTCCTCTCCCTGATCGGTGCCTTCAGCAGCATGTTCAGTGCGAGGGCCGTCCTCGATGGAGTCAGCCTCAGCACCCGCGAAAGCCTTGGTCAGACCCTGGCAGTCCCGTTCCTATCGCTTGAGGACGATGGTTTGCACCCGGATCACATCAGCGCCTCTCCCTTCGATGGCGAGGGCACGCCGACCCAGACATTGCCGTTGATCGAGTCCGGTTGTCTTCGTAATTTCCTGCATTCAGAGGCCACGGCCAGAGCCTTCGGGGTGAAGCCCACCGGCCATGCCGGCCTTGGAGCCAAGGTCTCCGTCGGTCCCGATTGGTTCGTCGTTGGCACCACCCCGGGGCAAACCAGCGGCCAGGAGCTGGATCACACCCGTGAAGCCGACACCTTTGTGCTGATCGAAGATCTTTCCGCCCTTCATGCCGGGGTCAAAGCCACCCAGGGATCGTTTTCGCTCCCCTTCGATGGATGGCTGGTGAAAGGCGGGGAAAGGATCTCGGTGGAAGCAGCAACAGTTGCCGGAGACATCCGCAGCCTGTTGACATCGATTCTTCACCTAGAACCAACACAGGAGGTCACCCATCGTGGTGTGGCGCCCCACGTCTGGGTGGAGGGCCTCTCCATCACTGGGGAAGCCTGACCTTGCGCATCCTCTACTGGGGAACACCGGCCTATGCCGTCCCCACCCTGAGAAAGCTGCATCAGGCCGGGCACACGATCGTTGGGGTGGTGAGTCAGCCGGATCGCCGCCGAGGGCGGGGTCAACAGCTGGTGGCTTCGGCCGTGAAACAGGAGGCCCTGAACCTCAACCTGCCGGTGTTCACGCCGGAACGGATCAAGAAAGATCCTGACTGCCAGGCGCAGTTGGCAGCCCTCAAGGCTGATGCATCTGTGGTGGTGGCCTTCGGCCAGATCCTGCCGCTCGAGGTGTTGGAACAACCGCCACTGGGGTGTTGGAACGGTCACGGTTCGTTGTTGCCGCGCTGGCGGGGGGCGGCCCCGATTCAATGGTCGATTCTCGACGGTGATGCGGAAACCGGCGTCGGCGTGATGGCCATGGAGGAAGGCCTGGACACCGGTCCGGTGCTGCTGGAACGCCGATTGAGCATCGGGCTTCAGGACAATGCCCATGCACTGGCGGAGAAACTCAGTGGACTGACGGCGGAGCTGATGGTGGAGGCGATGCCGCTGATCGAAGCAGCGGGTGCAGGTCCAACCGATGAACGGTTGAAACGGCTCAGCGTGCAGCACCAGGCCGACGCCAGCTGCTATGCCCGAATGCTCTGCAAACAGGATTACCAGATTGATTGGAGCAACTCAGCCCTGGCCATCCACCGCCAGGTAATGGGGCTCTATCCCGGAGCACAGACCAGCTGGAATGGCAAACGCCTCAAGCTGACGGAGACAGAACCCCTCATCGATCGTCTGAAGGATCAACTCAGCCCAGAGGCTCAGGAGCTCGTCGGTCAGTGGCCCACTGGAGGTCATGCCGGTGGCACCGTTTTGGCCTGCATTCAGGACCTGGGTCTTGTGGTGAGCAGTTCCGGCTGCCCGCTATTGATCAGAGAGGCGCAACTGGAGGGCAAGTCCCGAAGCCGTGGCCAGGCCCTCGTTCAACAAATGGCTGCCGCCGAACAGCAGTCCATTGGAGATAACTGAGCCAGATCAGGACTGACGGATGTCCTGCAGAACCAGCTGATTCGTCACCGAGCGCTGGCGCTGCCACAGGTCGTAAAGCTCCAGCGCAAGCGCCCGCAGACGCGATGCATCGGCTTCATCATCCAGCTCGCGGCGGAAGACCTCGCGCTGGAAAGCATCTTCAGGCGCCATCAACAGAACCTTTCGAATGAACAAATATTAAGAAGGCTGGCCTTTGTGTGGCGTTGACCCTCACGACTCGGTGTAAAGCACGTGGGCACGGTCCCACACCGTCTGCAGCGATGCATCGTTCAACACAAGCGCCTGGGGATGGTGTTGAGCAAGCCAGGCCCGGCGTTCCTCAACGCTGGACTCCACGAAAAATCCATCCTGGGCGGCGAGCACGCGGAATTTCAAAAACTCAAGCAACTGAGCCCGCAGCCGCAGACCATCGACACAGCCAATGCGCTGCATGGAGTCGCAAAGCAGCAGCTCGGTACCAGGCCCAGCCGCGTTCAGCCTTGGTGCCAGCACCTCCACCACGGATCGGGGCTGCTGGTGTCGCTCCTTCGTTTCCGGATGGGGGTAATAGATCCAGGCTGGAACCTCGCCATCAGCAGATGATTGCAGGGTGATGCGCCAGAAAGAGAAGGTTTCCGGTGGGTGCAGGTCTGTCCAGTGGAGATGGGGAAACGTGTGGTCGGGATCGCGAAGTTGCACCTCCAGTGGCGCAACGCTGAGATTCAACGTTCCAGGCCAGCAGTCAGAGAGATCCAGCCCAAGCTGGGCAAACAACGGTCGCTGCATGGCAATCGTGCCCTCCGGATAGGGGGAGGTGGTGCTTCTGCCAGACGCCACGCCATGCCCGGACACCAAGGTGGTCCGAATCCAGCCGTCTTGGGTCATCGCGACTCCCGATGGCTGCAGTTGTCGCAGGGCCCTTCCGGCCACACAGCACAACGGAGCAAAGGACTACGGGCGTTGAAGCGGCAGTCGGGGTCGCCAATCACCCAGCCATGGCGCCAACGCTGGGCATCGGCGGGCCTGATCTGGGGTTTGACCAACAGGGCAACCGACGCAATTTCATAACGGCCATTCCGCAAGGTGTAGCGATGACGTCGCTGCAACACCAGAAAACTTTGCTCCTCCGTTTCCAGCCAGCGCCCAGGCTGGGGCGCGTTCTCCAGGTCCAGTCGATCCAGCAGCGCTTCGCTACCGGCCTGACGCAGCTCAACCAGCATGATCGGCCTCCATCGGCGAACGGACGGAAAAGCCCCAGGCGAACAACATGAACACCACCAGCATGGTCAACCAATCCGGTTGATTGAATTGCGGAATCAGAACGTGGACCAGCAAACGCAGGCCAACAAAAGCAACGGAAAGAAAACCGGCTGTTTCGAGGCGTTCGTACTCGTCCAGCCAGCGGATGAACAGCCCGGACGTGAAGCGCAAGGCAATGATTCCGATCACGGCACCCGTGCTGATCAATAGGAGCTGGTCACTCACCGCAACTGCCGCCGCAACGCTGTCGATCGAGAAGGCCAGATCAGTGAAACCAAGCAGCAGAACGGTCTGCATCAGGCTCCTGGCCTGGGTCGACACAACCGTCGCAGCCGCGTCATCGGCGTTGTCCTGAGAGGACTGACGCAGGTGATTGATGAACAGCCAGAACAGATAGGCGGCAGCGAGAAGCTGAACCCATGCGCTCTGCAACACCCACTGAGCCAGAGCGATCAGGCCAACCCGCAGCAGCATCGCCAGGCCGATGCCGATGTTCAGGGCCAAACGCTCCTGTTCAGGACTGCGGCTGGAACGGGCAATCGCCGCAAGTGCGATGGCATTATCAGCGGAGAGAATGAGCTCCAACATCACAAGAACAGGCAGTAAAGCCAGTACCTCGCCCCATTGATCTGCGCCCTCAAAAACGTCGGTGAGAGAGGGAAGCGCCGTGATGTCCATGGCGGCAGCCTAGAAAGAGCGCAAAGGTTCCAGACGGATGCAGGTACGAGCCGAGTTGTGTCACGTCGACACCCTGCGCTGCATCGTGCGTGCCGAGGCCTGGAGTGGTGAGCGCTGCATCGCCAGCTGCCTGGGCGAAGCTGCCAATGCGGAAGACGCAGAAGAGCGCGCCCGGCGGCGCTTGCAAGAGAAGCTTGCGGGGGTTGATGCCAAGCCGCAGGTCGCCCCCGAACCAAAGCCAGAGCCAACGCCTCCTCAGACTCGGGTGGCGGAATCCCGTTCTCAACCGGCACCGATCAAACAACCGAGGGCAATGGCGAAGCCGGTCGCGGTGGATCAGCCGCCTGCAGCAGAGACACCGCAACTGATCGCTCCCCCATCGGATCCACCATCAGAAACACCGACAGATCCGGAGGACTGGAGCGAAGAACTCACCGCCATCGATCTGGAGCTGAAGCGCA
>ERZ802830.3630-NODE-3630-length-12921-cov-6.40308_pt1 | contig 12921 bp, 7 predicted proteins | sample MGYA00345654_ERZ802830 | MGnify/ENA primary metagenome ERZ802830 (study PRJEB30503, sample SAMEA104212375) | marine metagenome | biome: Westerlies Biome; feature: [SRF] surface water layer (ENVO:00010504) within the epipelagic zone...; material: water... | reverse complement strand
GATAGTAACTTAAATCTTAAAATAGATGAAATTAGTGGACGTTTAAATTCAGAATCCCAATCAAGAGAATATTCAATTAATTCGCTAGACCTAAAGGTAGACAACTTTAGTGGAGAGGTTGATTCAAAGATTGAAGATCTTGAACAAAATGCCTTAGGAATAAGTTACTCGGAAGCGGCAGACCTAGCAAAGAAATGGGCAATAATACTAGGTTAAAATTATATCAATTCAGACCTTCTATCGAGAGAGAAGCCTGATTGATCCTGCACAACTATCACTTCTTGCTCTACATCACCCTGCCGATAGACTACTAAATTCCGGTCGACCGCAGATACGTTCGGAATTTCCCTAGACATTGTGATTATAGAGCCGGTTCTCTGAAAAACCTCAGAAACCGGAATGGCACCTACGCCACCTTGAGACTCCCAAGTATAAACAGATGCCCAATAAGCAAGGCTCATTGCGGACATACCCGCACCATTGGACGCAAGATACACATCGTCAGAACTTTCACTCCTTATATCAATGATCACAATATCCTGAAGTAAAACTGGATCACCCCAAGCATCTACACCCATGGAATGAGAAACCTCTAATACATAAGGTCTATTTGCACTACTGGCACTATTTGCCCAGGCTGTAACGTAAGTCTGGTATTCAGGCGGGGTAGCGTCTTGCGCGGCCATTTGAAAATCTGCAGGAACCACAGTATTAGGAGCTATCCTTAAAGATAGGTCTGAAGGAGCATCTATTTGAGCGTGGTTGGCATTATCATTCTCCATATAATAAGTATTACCTTGAATAACATGAGTATGAGTTGATCCCAAGCCTTCGGAACTTAAGTAAACAGGGTAATAATATCCCTCTCCATTGGAACCGTCATCACCATACACCCATAGAGGCTGATTAATAGGCGTAAAATCTTGTCGCTCAATATCAAAATTTAAAGTAAAGTCCCCGTTTGTTAGGCTATCTATACTAAAATTAGAATAAAGATCCAAGCTATCACTCAGGGTCAAGGGGATAATAGGGAGTTCTTGCTGTGCCGAAGTCAGTTCTAAACCACTATCGGAATCTTTTATTGAAAAAGAAAGCCTAGCGGAAGATAAAGATTCTGTATGAATTTCTGAAACGTAAAAATTAATCTGTTCTGCCTCAGTGAAATGCGATGGGTTTTGCCCGTTAGCTGCAGTAATAATTAAGTCCTTTTTTGGCTTAGTAGATATTTCTACAGATGCAGACTCAGTCTCGGGGCCAAAAGAAATTATAGTAGAACTGTTAGTAAATGATGTAGCTTCGTTATTATCAGGGGTTATCGTAAAAGGGTATGCATTAATCGCCTGGGTGTTACCAGCTAAATTACCGCTCAGTGTCACGTATTCATTATTTCCATTTACTATCGAAGCAAGTTCTTCTACAGTAGGGTATGACGTGGCTTTGAACTTTAGGTGAATTAGCTTTAAATTATCTTTACTCGTATAGTTATCTGTAACCTCAAACACAAAAGGTTCAGCCAGAGAGTTATCTAAACTAAACGTAAACCTCATAAGATTAACATCATCCGAAGTCTCGATTGTATGCCACACCATCTGTCCATATGATAGTCTTCCACGAATATCAGCAAGCGGAACACTAAAACCTGTTTGTTGAACGCTCTCAGTATTATGATTTAAAGGTACGGCTATTATTGGTTTAGGGTAAGAATTGTTATTAGGACCAGTGCCATCGTTAACAGCCAAATTAGCAACATAGATCGAATTTCCGCCACTTGGGTTACTAGGAATAGCTATTAATCTACTTAGGTTCGAGTAGCTATCGCTAAATTGGTACGAAACTTTTTTATTAAAAAAATAAGCTTCCACTAAACCCGAAGAACTTATGCCGTATCTTACTTGTTGCCATTTTCCAGTATTAGGTCTACCCGGATACCATTCTCCAGATTCAGCTAAATCTGTACCTGAAGTTATATTCCTAATAACAAGCTTTCCATGTTGACCCATTAAAAGGACCGCATACTCATCAGCACCCCACTTAAATCTCATTAAACACATATTGCTTTGCGAATTACCCCAATAGTTGCTATACATATTCATTGAATAAGTGGTAAAAAAACCATCCATACACTTAGAAAGATCCACATCAAAGGAAACTTGATTGCCACTCAGCCCACCAAAATAATTACTCGTCATTGATGATTGATAAAAGTCACTCGAGTTCAAGCCCACTTGTTTTTTAGTGCGAACAGGTCCAGCATTCCATCCCGTAGTTTGATTCAGAAAGTGTACATGCCATGAAGAAGAATGATCAACCACTTTCTCAGATAAATAACTTTCAATAAAATCTCCAGAGCTGTCAGGCCTATTATTGTATACCTTTCCACTCCAAAACCCGCCAATTATTTTTTGTAATTCTTCGCTAACCAAGTTAGTTGTAAGCCCAGCAATAACTGAATTCTTGCAAATGAAACCCGTTCTCGTCTTCTTTGCCATATCAAGGTATGAATTCTATTGAGGCTTTTATATTTGCGGATGCAATTTTCCCTAAGGCTAATGACTGATTGAAAACCACTCCAAGTTGGTTTCTGTCCATAGATAACGCTTTCTCACTTTCAACTTTATTTGATCCAGACAAATCCTCCACAGACAACTTCGCGAATCTTCCAAAATCAGTTACAGCAGAATTATCTACCCGCAAAGAAATAGAATCCACTCCACTGTAGTTATCCTCGTCGAAGTTATGTATAAAATCCGATAAATCAGCAACAGATAGTTCTAATTTTCCACCCTCGTCTAAAGTTAAAAAAGTCGTATCACTATTATCCGTCAAAATCTCTAATTCGCTAATCGCAGGATCACTCTTGGTTACCCCACTGGAACTATTCAATAAAAATGATGGAGTACAATTGAAACAACTAATAGATCCTGGAATTGAATTATCCACCCCTCCCGAACCATCATTAATAGCAATGTCATCAATCGTATCATTACTTCGGCTGCTCGCAATCCCTAAAAACGAATCCCACTGAGACCACGCTCCAGAATTATCCGTCCAACTTAACAGTTTAGTATCGTAAGATAACTCTACTCCGTTAAATGATGTATAAAGTACTCCACTATTATCCATTGATAATCTTATATTAATCCAATCGTGCTGATTATAGGAAACATTAGCACTCTGGGCAACAATTCCATCCTTATCAGCGATATATATTCTACGTAAACTCTGATCATCCAAGTCAGCAGCGATATATACATTAATGCAGTTATCTGCTACGCTATTAAAAAAACCAGCGTACCTCAATCCCGTCTCCGAAGTTGTGATCCCGTGTGCAGTTAGCACCCACTTCATCCACCAATTCATATAAACTCCTTCTTGAATCTTAGAAGTATCAAATTTTAATATTGCCTGCTGCCCACTAATTAAGCTTGATACCACCCCCCTGTAAGTCCCGTCTGACAAAAGAGATTTAGACCTAGCAGTGGTATCTGGATACGTGTATATATAATCATAATAACTATAAAAATCTGGAGTAAGGTACCTACTCATTAATGCTCCTGAGTGATCATTAGTGATTCTATCACTAGAAGCCCCAGTTCTCGTCTGAATAATCAAACCATCACCATTTCCTTCGATGGAATTCCAAGACCAATAATACTCGGTCGTATTATATTTCTCAAATCCAGTTCTTAATAATTTAGCCATGACTTATATTATTACACTAATTTCAAGAATCTTCGAATATTATTTCTGCGGTAACCCCAGGAACGGTTAATCTTGGATTCGGAGTTGCTTCATTTAAAATAATATTACTATTTAATTGTGGTAACTTAAATACATTTTGGCTTAAATCATCATTTAAGAAAATTTCCCCATGAAATCCCTGTACATCAAATCTATCTGTTTCACTGGTAAAAATCATTTCCGAAGTTAACTCTTTTAAATTTATATAATCTTCAGCATAAAAAATTAATTCACTAGACAGCTCCTTGAACTCTGCGAAAGAGTATTGCCTCAAAGCGTCCTCAGGAAAATCATCTTTATTATCTCCAACTAGGTCCGAATCTGTATCAACTGTCTCGGATGGGTCATTAGGAAATGCGTCACTATTATCTCCAACTGAATCAGAATCAGAATCTTGATCCTCGGCTGGGTCAGCTTGAAACGTATCGTATATATCTGGAGTTCCATCTGAATCGTAATCAGATACATCGTCCTTGACTTTAAAGTGTTTTACTACTGTATTTAGATTTATTGGATAGTAAGATTTAGACCCAATAATACTGAAAGAAAGCTGAACGCCCCCAGTCATAGACCTTAAATAAGACTGTCCTGCGGACTCGACTATTTCCGCGTCAACATAGTCAGCGCTTATAATTTCATATACTATAGGGAGCCCTGAGTTGGTTGTTGCATTTAACAAATAATCGCCTGAAGAAGCTAATAATTCTACCGCAGACTCTTCTGACATTCCACCCTGACTCCATGTCACGGATTGGTTTTCTTTTTCGGATTTAGCAGCGTCTTGCGGGAATGCGTCGGAATTATCTCCAACTCCATCTCCATCAGTATCCACGGTTTCTGTTGCGTCGTTAGGGAACACATCTGTATTATCCCCAACTCCATCTCCATCAGTATCCACGGTTTCTGTTGCGTCGCCAGGAAACGCATCTGCATTATCCCCGACACCATCTCCATCACTATCTAGAGATTCCGTTGGGTCAGACGGAAAAACATCAGCAGAATCAACAACTCCATCTCGATCGGTATCAATAACCTGCTCAGGATTAATCCAATTTCCATCTGCATCAACGCCTGGTATAGTAATATCGTAAGATATGTCATAACCTTGACCCCAACTATAAACAGCATACTCTGATTTACGGTTGGTAAGAGTTAACGGAAGATCTGTTCCGCTATAACCTACCCTAACCCACGCCGGACTAGTTATTCTAGCGTTTATAACAGTAGCGGAGGCAATTGCGCCAGAAATAAATTTATGAGTCCTATTTTTTATCTCGCTAGTCTTATCCAAATTAATTATATGTTGATGTGGGATCGCAGCTCCTCCATTTATATAAGAATAATCAATAACAATATCTATACCCTCAACATTACGGTCCGGATTATTCGGAAAGAAGTCTGTATTATCCCCTACTCCATCCCCATCAGAATCAGCGCTTTCAGATGCGTCATTAGGAAATGCGTCAGAATTATCCCCGACCCCATCTTCGTCACTATCTACTGTTTCTGTTGCGTCGTTAGGGAACACGTCCGTATTATCTCCAACCCCATCTCCATCAGAGTCTAAGTATTCTGTCGGGTCATTTGGCAGTGCGTCGGATATATCAGGGTACCGATCTCCGTCGGTATCCACAGGTATAGAATCAGAATAGAAACTAGGAGTTAGGCCCAAGGACCCAGGAGGATTCTTGAGGTTTCCTTGGCCATAATCCTCTCCATCAACACCGCTTGATACGCTATTAGGCATGTAATAAGTCTTACCGTTAAGTACGTAAGTTTGGAAATCTGATGCATCTGGATTAACTCCAGTTAAACCTAAATATAAAGGCCAGTAAAAACCATCTCCCTCAACATAAGAATAAAGTGCGTCATTCGAAGAGATATTAGGGTCATCCGGAAAAGCATCTGCATTATCACCAACACCGTCGCCATCACTATCACTCGACTCCGCCGGATTACTTGGAAATTCGTCAGCATTATCACCAACCCCATCTCCATCAGAATCTAAATGTTCCGTAGGATCATTAGGCAAATCGTCTGCATGTTCTCCGTACCCATCTCCATCCACATCAGACCAATCCGCACTAAAAGATGAGACCTCTAGCACACCATTAACTCGAAGAAAAGTAAAAATCAACTTAGATCCTCCAACTGTTTCATACTCGCTATCAAAACCTTTAGCGCTAACAGAAGCTGGGTAATCAACCACTCCATCGGAAGATTCAGCAAAAGTACCTCCTTCAAACAAAGAGTGCTTAGCATTAAAGATCATTCCATTAAAAGAAATGCTTGTAATATTCACCCCGTCCGTAATATAAGAAATCTCAGAAGGCAACTCAATAACCCCTAAATCCGAAACCTTTCTAATAGAAGTTCCCTTGGGGTGGTAATTTTTCAAAGCCGTAGTAAAGACTAAAGAACCAAATCCTGCAACAGTTACCTGTTCTTCAGAATTAGTACCCTCCCCAATAATAAGGTTATCTCCCAAAGAGAATAAAGACACATCATCTACTTCAAGCACGTTAGTGCCAGATCCGGTATCCTGAGAAACGAAAGCGACGTTACTAAACGAAGAGTTGTAAGAAGGACTGTAATCCGCATCCATTTGATTAGGTATTCCGTCTCCGTCAAGATCAGGGTCAGAATTATCCCCCACACCATCTCCATCAGTATCAACAGATTCTCCTGGATCATTTGGAAATACATCAGAATTATCACCAACACCGTCGCCATCCGTATCAGTAGTTTCTGTAGCATCGAAAGGAAAGGCATCTTGATTATCAAAAACTCCGTCACCATCACTATCAGGATTAGCATACGCTTTAGCAAGGATATGAATCTTAAAACCCGAAGATCTTATTTCATCACTAATATAAAAATCAAATTCACTACTTCTTATATTTGCTACCCCTGTAACATAAAAATTAAAATCAACACCCACAGGAGATTCTAGTTGACAAAAAACAGAAACCAAATCACCCACAAGATTTTTTCCAAAAGAAAGTGTCGACGAAGTGAATCCTATGGGAAGATCATAAGAGATTACAGCCTCAGAACCAGAGCTCTCTCCAATACTAATTGTATCTCTAATTGCCTTCCAAAACAAATCCCCATTAGAATTAAAGTCCGCTATATAAAACTGTCCAGACTCACTCGAGGCAACAGCACCCTCAAAAGGAGGGTCTGTTTCGTCTAGAAAGTCTGTAGAAACCTTCTGGAGTTTCAGAGGCATAGCTGCCAGAATATTACCCAATTGAGCCTGAATGTTACTTAAACTCATTAGATACTTTCCTCCACGGTTATAAATACATCCTTAACATTCCCAGCGTTTGTAATAACCTGGTTATCTATAACTATTTTATTATTATCCACCACGCCAAAAGCTGCCTCTAGATTACTAGACCCGTCTTGCTTTGCGCCGTCAATAGCTGAATCATAATTAACAGAAAAAGAATTACCGCCTTCTGGCTGAACAGAAACGGTTAATTTTGAAATATTATAAATATCAACGCCCAACTCTACAGGCTCGTAAGCTGTAGCTAAAGCTTTAACAGTTCTTTGATTAAAACCTCTAACGGTTGCGATATCCTCCCCAGGAAACGTTTCCCCAATTACTTTAGTTCCAGTAAAATTGATGGTAAAAGGCCCCCTAGGAGTTTGATCACTAACAGATAACTGTAAAGAGTATCTTTTATTATTAACTCTATTTAAATTTGAAACAGATATATTTACATCAGATACAGAATCTACAATTAAGTCGGAAACTTCTTCTCCCAGGGTAATGGTAATGTTATTCAATACTGCCCCAGAATTTGATGAGCTAAAAGTATTAGGAGAGAAGCTTAAAGAAGGTACTGTTCCAAAAGATTGAATTTGAATAGAGGAACTTGAAAAGCTAGATGTTCGCCCGTTAGAAGCTTTCCATAAAGTTACAGACATAGATCCGCTGGTTCTATTCGAAGCATTCTCAGCGGAGATAACAAACGGTTCTTGTGTTAAATCTCCGGCAGGTCTTTCATTCGGGTGGGTTGAGTTACCATCGGCGGGTGTAGAAATAAACCTCAATACAGAGCTTTTAGAAAAATTATAATAATCAAAGTTATTAGCAGAAACATTAAAGCTAACCCTATCAGTGGTATTATTTATTATATTATTTGAATTAGGGTAAGAAAAAGATATAGACCCAGAAGGCGAAGCATTATTAGTGGTTATTGTATTAGAAGATGTTAATATTTCAGACTGATTTCCAACCGAATCCCAAGTTTTTGCTGTAAACGTTCTATTAGAAGAAGAATTGCCTGCACCAGATATGTTTACATTAGCCTCAACAGTAAAAGTTCCATCACCATTATCAGTAAAACCGTTATAGATATATTTTGATGATATGGCTGAACCACTAAGCAATACTCTGTCAGGCTGCTTCCTTACTGTAACCCTAACCCTTGCAGTGTCACCGTTTTTCGCTTCGGTTTGCTGAGAAGAAACATTTCCGCCTGTGGCAGAATTAAAAGACGAAGTTCCATAAAAACTAGATGAGCCTTGTAAATTAATAAACTCTGCACTAACAACCTCTGGAGGCTGATCCCTCTCAAGGCTTACAAAAGTTTTTCTTGATCCATTTTTAAAAAAGTAAGTCTTAGGGGTAGAAGAGTCTAATCTAACCACAGCATTAAAAGAGTATCCGTTTGAATGTAGACTTAAATCTTGATCGCCTATTTGTATTGCGTTTTCTGAGTCTCCGCTAACATAATAAAATATTTCAGGTTTATAAGTTTGAGCGTCCCCACGCTCAACCATAAGTTTAACATCAACCTGATTACTAGCTGTTCTAACTTTCCTCACTATAGCTCCGCCATATTCAGATTCTAAAATTTCTCTAACTCCACCAACAGCAGTTACATCTGTAACAAAAACAGGCCCAGTATCTAAACCCCCAGAAGTTTCAGAATCCCCACCCCCTGCAGAAGTCTCTGCGGCAGTTAAAGACCCAACAACTATTTCATCAAAAAAACCAGTTTGCCCCCTAAACACGAATCCGCTAATATCCCCAGATTCTGTAGTAAAATCTACAATCTGGGAAACTCTCATATCTCCAGAAACCGTCAGATCACCTCTGACGGTTACATCGTTTATAAAGTCTTTATGCCCAAATATCTCCTCATCTCCACTTAACCTCATGTAGAGTCCGGATATAGGTTCTTCTTTTGGTATAAATCCTGCCATCAGATATCAGTATAGGTTACGGTAACAGTTACCCTGCCACCAACTTGCGACTCAACCCATATTGAGTCTCCAGTTTCTAGTATCAACTTTTCCTCTAGAGTAAAAGTTTGACTTGGAGGTATATAAAGTTTAGAAATAACCTTATTCTCCAAAGACGGTGATCCCCCTTCTTGAACCACGTAAAGATCTATGACATCTGCATGCTTAGTATCAGCATTGCACAAAAATATACAGAGATTCGCTAGTTTAGTTTGCCCAGCGTTTATTACTTCAGATAACCCATCTATAGTAAATTTATTCTCAATCATTCTCTTGCCTCCGCTTGCTGTGATAATATAGGGCTGCAGGATATATAGACATTTCTTTAGTTTGACTAATATCTAAAACATTTTCAATGCAACCCAGACTAGATATTTTATTATTATCATCTATGCAAGCTTTGGCTAAAGATTCCCATGATTCTAGTTCTGTAGAACAAATAATGGATTCACACAAATCTTCTGCGGCTTTGTCTTGGGTTTTATTTAATTTCTTTTTATATTTAGATCTTAAACCCTTCTTTACAAACTCGCTCAGACTTTCAGCTTTATAGATAATTTGTTGAATATCTTCCCTGGATATTTTATCTCCAGAACTTTCTTGAGGTATACCCTTGGTTCCTGTAGGTCTGCCGGTCTCTCCACCTCCTGGTGTCGCAGGCTGTTCTGCGCCAGCGGGCTCCATCATAGGAACGCCACCTACCAACGGATTATAAAGGCCGTCCTCCCTTTCTTTGGAATACTCCTCTTGAGCACCCTTTAAGTCTATGCTCTGAGGATAAATTCCAGTCTTAATTGCATCAATACCCTGAGTAGGAGTAAGAACTCCTAGTTCGAGTAATCGAGTGACAACTCTTTGAAATTGTACTTCATCCTTAATATCTATTTCTTCAAATTTAGCCCGAGGATAATCCCTAAGCCCTAAATTCTGACATACCATCTTAATTTGGGGTTGAAGAAAATCATTAAGAAAAGCGTTCCTAGCTTCTTTTAGTCTTTCTAAAAATATTTCCGCCTTAACCTGAGTATTACTATATCTCTCGTCTCCGACGATTATATTTTGAAGACCTTCCTTAATATCCTGATTAACTATTTGGTACTTATCTGGTCCAACCACCTTCCTTAAATCCGGTATCACGAAGTCAGCCTTGGTGGTATAATCACTGACAAGAACCCTACCAACGCTTTCATTCATAAACAAATGTTGCATGGCTTCTAGGTTTTTTGGATTTATCCCACCTTTATCTGGCTCGGTGCCCATTGTGATTAATAAAATCACGTTCTCGATAGTCCTACATATAGCCTGGTCAATTTTCTTTAACTCGATCTTATAATTAATGTCATCCAGTACAGGGTAGCCAAAAGGAACGGCAAAAGGTTCGTAATCTTGTTTTTTATAAAAAGAATATATAAGCCTTTGAGGCTCCAGCGGGATTTCCACTCCGTCCCTAGTAAAAGTGCCGTTTTTAATTTTCTTCTTTAATTCCGCATCCAAGCTTTTATAAACTTGTTCATCATACTCTGTTTTTGGATCAGCCAATCTTTCTAAATCATACTCAGATAAAACCTTAAAATACGCACCCTCAGAAAAAGAAGTAGATCTTTTAGCTGTGATATCGTATGGGTTTAAAAATATATACTTCAAAGGAATCATTCCAGGTTTAATAGAAGAGCCATAAACTTTGGATATTTTGTTAAAGTCTTCCACCGAAAACTTCCCATCAACCCTGTATATAAAAATATTGCCAGACCTATAGTACTCCCTAAAGTACTGATCCCTAACTTTCCACAGTCCAATCTTATCAAACCACTTTAAGCAGAAATCCCTACCTTTTTGATTTCCACCTTCTAGTATGATGTCTGAATTTGCAAACTCAGACATTACGTCTACAGCATTCCTAAAAATCGGGATGTTAGCGTAAGCCTTCTGACAAAGCTCCACCGCTTGTCTTATATTTATACCACTTGAACTAGAGTCGTATGGTAATAGACCAGACTCAATATTAGAAAATTGATTCTTCTTATCAGAGTTGTGTATCTTATTCTTCCTCTTGGCATTAGGTAAAGAATTAGACTCTGTCCTGCTCGCCATGGCCTCTATAGCAAAACTATGATTAGACTGGGAGTAATAATTATCTCCAGCAAAAACCGGTGGCACGGAAACTTCTGGATTAATATTAAGATTACCCGTTGAAGACTTATCAAATTTTTTCCAATAGTCAGACTTTTTTGTATACTTCCTCTTTTTCACTGATTATTTTACACAATATATTATACAAAAGTCCAAGTAAAGTCTAAAGTTAACTTTTAAACATTCATTTTGCATATTAAACTCCAATATAGAAAGCAACCGTGTAACTAAAAAAGCATGAATATAGCCATAGTTTCAAATTTTAGTAAAAGCATCTTCTCCAATGGCTTAACCCAAAACCTTCTTTACTTACACAGGGTTTTACAAAAAACTGGCTTCAACGTTTTCTTTATAGACTTATCAAGAGAAACTAAATCTAAAAAAATAGAAAAAACAAACAAAACATTTTTAAAAGACAAACAAGTTATACCAATGCGAAATTTAAACAAAAGGCATAGATGCGACATAATATTAAATCCAGCCATGGCATTAATTGAATCTGAAAAAGATTTCATTATTTCAAAAATACAATGCAAGCCAAAATATGTCACAATAAAATATGGGAACAATACAATATCCAGAATGCAAAAATGGTTCTTAACCAAAGAAGAGGTCTGCGGTCTAGAAGGGCCAACTAAATCCGATCCATTTCACGATGCGGCACTACTATCTCCACATTTCTATTATGCACACCAAGCGGAGCAAGTCGTAAACGAATGCAGCACAGAAACGATCCCCTATCTATGGTCTCCTGAAATTTTTATAAAACAATCCAAACTCTACGGAATTGACGATCTTTACTACAAAAAAACAAAATCAAGACAAATCGTTATACCAGAACCAAATATCGAAATTTCAAAAAATTTCTATATACCCATACTAGCACTTATTCACTTACTAAGAACCGACGCAAGCTACTTTAACGAAGCGACAATAGCAAACAGCATGAAAATAATAGAAAACGAAGGTATTAAAAAATTCATCCTATATAACTTGGGTCTTAATAAATTTCCAAAGAAAATATTTTTTGACAACCGACACGTACTCTGTAGCACTTTAAACAAATATAACCCTCTACTTTTAACACACCAACTGTTCTGCGAACTTAATTACGTATTTCTGGAAGCTTTGCATTTCGGCTATCCGCTTGTCCATAATTCAAAAATGATACAGAACCACGGCTACTTCTATGAAGATTTTCAATGCATTGATGCAGCAGAAAAAATAAAAGAAGCATTTGAATCTCATAACGATAAGCTTCAGCAGTATATAGACTCATCCCAAGAAGAGACCTGGAAGTACAACCCAGACAACCTTGAAGTGCAACAGCAGTACAAATTACTTATAGATAATTTAACGAAATGAAAATAGCAATAACATCTAAATTCACATCAAGTTTTTTCTCAAACGGATTAAATCAAAACTTAGTATTATTATATGAATGCTTAGAGCAATGCGGGTTTGAAGTTTATTTCTTAGATTTTACCAATAAAAACAATAATGAAGTCCTTAACGAGCATTTCTTTTTGCAAAATAAAAACATATTAAACTGGTGGGAATTTCAAGACTCAACATTAAAAATAGACATGTTATTATGCCCAGGTGTTTCAGCAAATTCAGACATCAAAAAATGTTTAAAACTCAAGAACCCTTTCGTAAAATTCGTGGCGGTTAAATATGGCAACAACTTAATAACAGATAGCCACAAGTTTTTTTTATCAAAAACACCCAAGTATTATTCAATGGACTCAGACAGGAAAATGGATCACGTACTCTACTCACCCCACT
>ERZ802830.3628-NODE-3628-length-12922-cov-6.54286_pt1 | contig 12922 bp, 10 predicted proteins | sample MGYA00345654_ERZ802830 | MGnify/ENA primary metagenome ERZ802830 (study PRJEB30503, sample SAMEA104212375) | marine metagenome | biome: Westerlies Biome; feature: [SRF] surface water layer (ENVO:00010504) within the epipelagic zone...; material: water... | reverse complement strand
TGAGGCAGCTGGCATCAGCAACGTGGAATGGGATGCCGTTGAACTGCCCAGCCAGTTCATGGAGAACTGGTGCCTCGATCACGCCACGCTGATGGGCATGGCCCGCCACTGGCAAACCGCTGAACCACTCCCGGAAGCGGAATTCAACAAATTGCGCAGCAGCCGCACCTTCAACGCCGGACTCGCCACCCTTCGGCAGGTGCATTTCGCCCTGAGCGATCTGCGTCTGCACAGCCAATGGACGCCAGACCTCGGCCTCACCCCGGATCAGATGCGTCGCCAGATCGCAACCACCACCACGGTGATGGAACCGATCCCCGAAGACCAGTTCCTCTGTGCCTTCGGCCACATCTTCGCGGGTGGTTACTCAGCCGGTTACTACTCCTACAAGTGGGCTGAGGTGCTCAGCGCCGACGCGTTCTCTGCCTTTGAGGATGTGGGTTTGGATCAGGAAGACGACATCCGCCGCACTGGTGCCCGGTTCCGCGACACCGTGCTCAGCATGGGAGGAAGCCGCTCACCAGCCGAGGTGTTCGAAGCATTCCGGGGCCGGCCAGCCAGCACTGAAGCTCTGATTCGGCATTCCGGACTCGTCGCCGCCGCCTGAGCTCAGCTTTTCAGAGCCCTGCAAAGTGGCGCAAGGGCCCTTGGATGGCTGATCAGCTGCTGGTGGGTCCAGACAGGGATCTCCTCACGGGTCCCGATCGGCAACACCGCACGCCAACCGGGACAAACCATGAGATCCCAACGGCAATAAAAGCTGTGACAACGCAGTGACGCCAGAGCCTCTGGCGAAGCATTGAGATCCCGCAACAGGCGGCTGCCGATCTTCATATCCGCTGCACCGGCCAGCAGAGACCGTGGTATCGGCAGAGCAGCCAGAGTGCCCTGCTGAGGGCTGCCCACACAGAAGAAACGCCGGGTTCGCTGCAGCCCCCCCAGCTCCTGCAACCAGATCCGGGCAATGACGCCGCCCATCGAAAAGCCGAGCACATCCACAGGTGTCTCCCGTCCGTAGCGCTCCTGAATGTGCTGATCGAGGCGTCGAGCCAGCTCTCGCAAAGGAACAGTCCCGAGACCATGGGGCAGATGCGGGGCCAGGAGAGGACGCTCTGGCTGATCCAGGGCCTGGATCAGCCGCCGAAACAGACGCGGAGTATCCCAAAGGCCATGAACGAGAACCAAGGGCGTCATGCCAGCGTCTCCCGACCGCCATACCGCGAGCGTTCCACAAACACCCGGCCGCTGAAGCCAGTCACTGGAGCCGCGCACTTGGTGAGACGCAACCAGGTCGGCACCGGCCCATAGAGGGTTTCGAGCCGATTCAAAACCTGTTCACTGAAGTGTTCGATCGTGAGGCAGCAGATGTCACGGGATAGATCCTGCAACGCCTGGATCGCCAGGCTGTAATCCAGGCTTTCAGCCAGCTCATCCTGCTGTGCGGCTCGGGTGAGATCGCCATGAACACTGAGATCAAGGCTGAACCACTGGCCATCCCGCCGTTCATGCTCCAACACCCCGACATGGGCCCACAGCCTCAGATCCCGCACCCCGATGCAGTCCATTAAGGGGTCTTGTCGATGTGGGTAAAGGAGCGACTGCCGCTGGCGTAGTCCGCCGCGATGTGTCCGTCTCCCCGCAGCCGATAGCGATAGGTGACCAGACCCTCGAGCCCCACCGGTCCACGGGGGGGAAGGGTCTGGGTGCTGATACCCACTTCCGCGCCGAAGCCGTAGCGGAATCCATCGGCGAAACGACTGGAGCAGTTGTGATAGACCCCTGCGCTGTCCACCGACGCCAGGAACCTCTCCGCAACGGCTGCGTCCTCCGTGAGGATGACCTCGGTGTGCCGTGATCCATAACGACGGATGTGCTCAGTCGCGGCCGGGAGATCGTCCCCCACCTTCTCCGCCAGGATCAGATCCAGATATTCGGTGCTCCAATCCTCTTCGGCGGCGGCCTCCGTCACCCCTAGGGCTCTGCTCTCCGCATCACCGCGAAGGGTCACTCCAGCGGCAGTGAAGGCGGGAATCGCTGCCGCCAGAAAGGGTTCGGCGATCGAACGATGCAACAGCAGTGTCTCGATCGCATTGCAGGCTGCCGGGTACTGACTCTTGCTATCGACAGCAACACGAACAGCCTTCTCAACCGAGGCTGCAGAGTCCACATACAAATGGCAGATGCCATCGGCATGCCCCAGCACGGGAATGCGGGTGTTGTCCTGAATGAACCGAACCAGTTCATTGCTTCCCCTTGGGATGATCAGATCCACCAGGCCGTCCAGGCGTAACAACGCCAGGCTCTCCTGTCGGGTGGTGAGCAGTGTGAGCGCATTCGGAGAGATCGAACTCCGGGCCAGACCTGCCTGCAGTGCAGCCATCACCGCCTCATTGGTGCAACGGGCCTCGCTGCCGCCCTTGAGCAAGGCACCATTACCGGCACGGATAGCGAGGGATGCGATCTGCATCACGGCATCGGGTCTGGCCTCAAAGATCACCCCCACCACCCCGAGTGGAACCGTGACCCGCTCCAGCGCAAGGCCCGCATCCAGTTCACGTTGTAAATCACAGCGCCCCAGGGGATCACGAAGACTGGCCACCTTGCGGACGCCGTCAATGGCCGCGGCCAACTTGGAATGGTCGAGTTTCAACCGGGCCATCAAGGCTGGTGCAAGACCCTCAGCTGCCGAACGCTCAAGGTCTTCGCAGTTGGCAGCAACGATCGTTTCCGCATGCTCCGTCAGGGCATCGGCCATGGCCTGAAGCGCCGAGGCTCGCTGGCCATCATCGGTTTGCCCTAGATCAACAGCGGCAAGGCGGACGGCACCGGCACGGGACAGCAGATCCGCTGAAGGCTCTGGGACGGTGGACATCAAGGCCAATCAATCTGAGGCCATCATCCCGTTCAGCCGCTGCAGAGCGAGACGAGCAGCGCCGAGCCTTCCCGCCCCGTTGCCCAGCGAACCAGCCTCGATGCGCAGACCCTCCCGAGAAATCGCTTGAACCCGTTGCTCCACCTCCCGCCGCACGGTGGGAAGGAAGTGACGCGCTGCTCCAGCCAGCCCCCCCCCAAGCAGCACAAGCTGCGGCGTGAACACATACACCAAGGAGGAAATGCCAACCCCCAGCTGAACGCCATACCGTTCCCAGACGTGAAGGGCGCTTGGATCCCCCCGGTCAGCCAGCACACTGAGATCCTTCGGATCGCGATCGCACAGGCGCCGCAGCGCTGCAATGCTTGCGTACTGCTCCAGTGATCCACGGTTGCCGCTGTTGCAGGCGGGACCATCCGGTTGAACACCGATCAGGCCCGGTTCCGCGGCGGCTCCGTTGTGCCCCGTGAACAGCTGGCCTCCCAGCAGAACTCCTCCACCAACACCAGTGCCGAGGGTGAGCAGCACCACATCATTCACATCCCGCGCCGCGCCAAGCCAGGCTTCACCAACGACGGCGCAGTTGCCATCGTTGGCCAGAGTGACGCGACGGTCCAGCCGCGGTTCCAGCCAGTCGGCCAGTGGAACCTCCTCCCATCCAGGGAGGTTGATGCACACCCGGGCCACCCGGGCCGCAGCATCCATCGGGCCAGGCAGCCCGACACCGACACGTTCGGCCCGATGGTCCGGATCGATGTCTTCAATGGCGGAGCAAAGAGCCATGGTGACGGCACCAGGAACCGCGGGCTGTGGTGTCGGCAACTCCGCCTCGGCAAGCAGATCGCCATCCGAGCTGAAGCGGGCGAGCTTGATCGCCGTTCCGCCGAGATCAACGCCGATCACCTCATCGCTGGGCATGGCTCAGAAGCGGAAGAACACTTGAAGCTGGCTCTGCCAGGTGCCATTGGAATCGACAGCGCCAGAGAGGGTTGTGTTGGGAGCGACGCGATACGACACCGTTGCCTGAGGCGGCACATCCGATGTGTTTGGAGCCGCCAGCACCGAGAAATCAAACCGGTCGGTCACATCCACGCCGATCTCAGAAACCAGTGTGAGGGTCGGCGGAACACGACCAGATGTGCGTTCCTCATCCGACTTCACATTGGGGGTGACATAAGTCGGAAACAGAGCCACCTGGATGCGCTGGCCGAGGGCATCAGTCAGCGTTCCCAACACAGGAGACAGCAAGGACTGACCCACCACCGTCGCCAGCGCAGCGCCTCCACCATCGGCGAGGCCAGAGAGGGAGTTGCCTCCGATCATCGCCATCAGCTGCGATTTCGACATCGGCGGGGAGCTGCGCAGATCCAGGTTGCCCTTGAGGCGATTGGCGAAACCGGTGGCCTGCACTGTGACCTTGACCAGCCGGAGCTGACCGCCCCCGGCATAAGCACTGCCACTTCCATTCGCATCGAAAACGTTGGAGCTGGTGGTCTGATTGCCATTACCAACGCTGACGGTGTCTGAAACCCGCGATCGCATCGCAATGTCTACGTAGGGCACCAATCCAGACGAGGGTGCGAAGACAGCGACGTTGGACGCTCTGGGGTCCAGACGGAACGTTGTGGAGAACAGGCTGACCCGTCCTGAATCCAGGCGGATCACTCCACGGGCCTGAAGGGTTGGATCGAGGGGTCCATTGAGGATCAGCAGTCCGCCCCCTTTGAAGCTGATCCAAGGCGGCATCACCACCCTGAGGTCAGGGCCAAGAGTCAACCTCAAATTTCGGAAGCGGATCCCCGGCAGATTCGGCAACGTTTTTTGGATCTGATCTGCGCCCTGAATCGGTGCATTGGGACCGATCAGCACGAGCGGTTCCTTGAAATCCCACTGATCTGCAAGTGCTTTGGTCATCTCCACAGGCTCAAGTGATGCCGCTGCATCCAGCCCCTGAACACCCGTGGGGATCAGGCTCTTGGCTCCTCCCGAGCGCAACCGACTGAGTAGACCGGCCTGGGGCCTGAGTGTGCCCTTCGAGAGGGTGAGTGCTCCAGACAGCTCCGGTTGGATGAGGGCACCATCCATGGAGAGTTGACCATCAGCCTGGAACGCCACGATCGATTGGCGGATCTGTCCTTTGCTGATCTCGAACTTGAGCGGTTCAGCAACCTCCATCGGCCGGAATAGTCCGATGGTTCCCTTGCCTCGGAGGGTTCCGCCTGATCCCATCTGGGCTTCAAGTTGCTGCAACTCGAGCCGATCGAAGTCGAACAGAACCGAGGCGTTGATCCGGCTCAGCTCCTGGTCCCCAAAGCGCAGATCACCCTTGGAGACAATCAGGAAGCCGTTGGCCTCGGGCTGCTGGAGCGGTCCACGCAGCAGAAGCCGCAGGTCTGTGGAACCACCCCGCACAGTGAGAGAGTCTCCCGCCAGACGCGCCAGAACCCTTAGGGCATCGCCATGGCTTTCCAGCTTCAGATCGAGATCGGCAGCTGGATCAAAGGGCACGGCACCGGAGAGCTCAATCAGCTCTTTGCTCGCACCACCGCGAAGGGCAAGGGCAACGCGAACCGAGTCACGATCCACAACGATGGAGCGCTGCTCCAACACCAACGGCTGCCCCGCCAGGCTGGCATCCTCCAGCTGCAGATCAGCCTCAAACAGAGGGCTTTCTGTGCCCAGGCTGTAGCGCCCCCGGGCCCCGATGCGACCCTTCAAAGCCGGAGGCACAGGAGCGACAAGCCCCAGAAGAGACAGCGGGATCTGAAGCAAGGCCAAGTCTCCCGTCCCACCCTTCAGTGGACCCTGGATGGTGGCCACCACAGGTTCAAGCTGCAAAGCCTGTGCTTGATCGTCCCCCTCCAACCAAAGGTGAGCTCGCGCCTCAAGATCCACCACCAACTTGTTCAGATTTGGCCCCTCCACCTCAGCCACCGCATCCAGACGCCCCTCCAGCTGATCGAGGGCTGGTTCCTGTTGGGGATTGGCCTGGGCGTAGGCCTCAAGAGCCCGACGGGATTCTGCTAACGCCTTCAGCTGACCATCCAGAGAGCCACCAAAGGTGTTGATCAGAAGCGTGCCGAGATCTTCCGCACGTCCTGGATCCAACCCCGGCGACGGATCTTGTCCCCGCAACTGTCGGGTCATGGCCAGCAGCCAACCCACATCCAGGCCCTTTGCATCAAGACGCGTGCTGAGAGCACCGGCCAGGGACCCTTCAGCCCTGAGCTGCACGGCCCCAACAGCCGGCGTCAAGGTGACGTCAGCCCCATAACGACCGCCGACCAACTCTCCCTCCAGCTCGGCACGCTCCAAGACCACTCCCGCGAGGGAGGGCTCATCAATGGCCATGGATCCACGCACCGTCAGCGGCGTCAGGGCCAGTTGGCCAGATCCATTCAGCTGCCCGGCAATCGTTTTGGACTGGCCAAGGGAAGGGTGAACAAGCTGGAGTCCATCCAGATCCAGTTGATCAGCATTCCAGCGGTAGCGCCCATCGGCGCCATCGAGTTGCAGCTGCCCGGCTCCACGATTGAAACGCACGGCAGCGGACCCTCCGCTGCCCTTCAGATCAGCCTCAAGTTCCCCGTTCAAGGCAGGTTTCTGCGCGGCGAGACGGAGACGGAGATCACCACCCAACGATCCGGACAAGCGTCCGTCCCAGCGCTCTGGAACCCGAACAGGGCCAACCCGTGGCTTGCTCAGCATCAAGGCCAGATCTGGACGCAACTGCTGCAGGGGGCCGTTGACGCGGCCGCGCGCCGAGAACTGACCGCTGAGCTCAATCCCGGTCAGGGAAGACAGACGGCTGAGATCAAAGGATTTCAGTTCAAGCCCGCTCTGCAGCTCGCCAGTCCGGAGTTCGCCCTGCTCCAGACGCAGGGGCAACTGCGCCTCGGCCCGGAGCTGCGAACTGGTGAATCGCTCCAGCATCAGAACTGAATCCGTTGCGGCCCAACGAGCCCTGAGATCCCACTGCTCCAGAAGTGGATTGCTGGCCTGACCCAGTGAAATGCCGATCTCAGGCTCGGAGAGCTCACCACGAAGATCCAGACCACCAAGGATGGGCGTTGTGTCGCCCAGAGAGGAACGAAAAGCCGGTCGGTCCTGCCATAAACGGGGAGAGAGACGCAGCTCTGTGGTGCGAAGGTCGAGATCACGCCCCAGCGTCCCGGCCAGTCCAAGCCGGAGCGCGGGAGAGTTCACATTCAGGCGATCAATCAACACCCGCCGTTGATCGGCCTGGGTCCATGGCGTGCGAAGTCGGGCCTCAATCTTCAATGCATCCTTCAAGCCACTGGATTCCGGGAGTTGAAGCCGGCCTTCGGCAGTCCACTCCGGTTCAGCCCAAGGCCCCTTGACCTGCAGATTCAGACCATCGTTGCTGTTGCGCCGACGCAGACGCGCCTTGAGGTCGAAACGGCGGTTCAACTCCATCCCACCGGAGACCGCAGCCTGAAAGTCCCTGAATTGCAGGGTCGACGGGGAGATGCTCAATTGGCCTTCTTTGCAGCCGATTCCGATTCGAGGAGAGCGGAGCAGCGGCTCCGCATCCGCTGATGCGATCTGCAGGTTGTTCAGACGCAGTCCACCGCGGCAGCGGAGCTGGTCTGCGGACCAGCGAACCCGGAAATCTCCCGCAAGTTGCCCGGAAGCACGGACTCCACTGCTCGGTTGAAGCACGGTGCTGAAGGGCTTCAGATCCAGCCCCTCAATCCGACTGCGCAGTGAAAAGGCTGGCCGGTTCCAGCGACCATGCCCCTCCAGCCGCACCCGACCAGCTTCTCCAGCCCAGCGCAACTGGGCGATTGTGCTGAAGGAGGCATCAGCCAGCTGCACAGCCCCCTGAGCCTCAACTTCAAGGATCTGTTCACCGGGACCAATGCTGATCCGGGCAGGGTCAACCAAGCGATAGCGAAGAACCAGGCGGGGTGGTTCTCCTCCGGGCTCAACCTTGCCCGGGGTCCAGTAGCGGCCATCTTCATTGGGTTCGAGCTGTCCGCGCAACCCAAGCAGGTCGAGCTGAAGCACCGGTTGCCACTGACGCAAGCTGGCCAGTGGGTCCAGGCTGATCCGAAGCCCCTCAAGGCTGAGCTCGGAACGATCCAGTGTTGATGAAGGAATCCTGCTGGGGCCAACAGCCAGTCCCCAGGGACGCAGGCCGCGGTACTCGCCAATCTCAACAGGATGTCCCAGCGGCTTTGAAAGGGCTTGCTCCAGATCAGGCCTGAACCTGTTCAGGGCATCGCCAACAGCTCGATCCAGTGTGCGGGCTGCAGCCGTTGCTGCGCCGATCACAACCACTCCGCCGGCCACCGCGAAGACGAAACGCCGCCTTTTTCTCATCAGACGCGGCGGTTCTCCCCAGAACCAGCGCAATATAAGGAGACTGTTTTCGATCGACCAGACCCGATGGCACTCGATCAGCTGCTTCTTGCTGCCGCACCCTGGCTTGGATGGTCAGGCCTCGCTCTGGTCATGCTCACCCTGGTGGCGTTTCTCGCCAGTTGGGGCCTCCGCTTCAGGCTTGTTGGCGTCAGCAGCTTCACCTTGCTGCTCGCCGTGAGCTGCTGGGCCTTTGGGGTGAGTTACACACCGCCGGTGGTGATCGAGGGTGCCGTTCGGGCACCCATCGTGTTCGACAACGGCAACGATCTTGTGGTCGCCCAGGCTTCTGTGGACCTCGATGATGCGGCAGTGGGCGCAACCCTTGAGCAGCTGGCCGGAAATCTGCGGGGCTCCGGGCGTGCCAGCAGCTCCGTGGTGGTGCGTTTACGGGGGATTCGCCAGGCCTCAGACGGCCTGGGACGTCCGGTCATCCTCGGAGAGATCACCCGAGATTTCTCCGGATGACGTCGCCCGGTGACACCCTTCGCGATCTGCCGCAGTCCTTCCGGCGAGAGAAAAAGGAGCTCGAGACAGCAGGGATCGTCACCTGGCCTGCCATCCGTGCCCTCTCTGATCTGGATTTGAGTCGATTGGCGCGCAGCGGACAAGCCTCCGCGAGAAACCTCAAGCGCCTGAGAGGAATGGCGGAACTGATCTGCAAACTTGATCTCCCGCCACAGGATGCGGCCCTTCTGATGCATGCCGGCCTTGCCACCCCATCAGCACTGGCAACCTGCACGCCTGAACGGTTGGTGCGTCAGACCGGTCGTCTGGAACGCAGCCTGGGCACCAAGCGCCCACCGGTGGTGACACTCCAGATCGCCGGAGAGTGGATCCGGCGGGCTAGGCAACTGGCGAACTGACCCCATGAGACCAATGCCAGAGGGCAAAGTTGTTTAAGAACAAAGCAGCCGGGTTGAACACATGCGCTGGCTGCTGATCGCAACAGCCCTACTGGGAACGCAAATTTCTTTGGTGAGAGCAGAATCCGACCTGCTGAACAGCGTCAAACGCAATCCAGGTGAGGCACAGGCCCTCTGCCGGTCGTTCGAAAAAATGAACAGCAAGGGAAAATCCGCCTACTCCAAAAAGTCCACCCAGAAGGTGGCCAGAAACCGCAACCTCAGCTTTCAAGATGCGGAAATTCTGGTGACCTACGTAGCTGGGATGTACTGCCCTGATGTCCGCTGACCTCCACGGAATCCATCACTTCGACAGAACGCTGATCCTCTCGGATGGGGTTCGTCTCATCAGCAGGCTTTGGCATCCCGAAGAGGGAGGACCGTGGCCGGCTCTGCTGATGCGCCAGCCCTACGGCAGATCCATCGCCTCCACCATCACCTATGCCCATCCGCGCTGGTGGGCCCAACAGGGTTTCCTGGTGGTGGTTCAGGACGTGCGCGGCCAGGGGCAATCCGAAGGAGATTTTCAGGGCTTTCAGCAGGAGGCCAACGACACGGCCGAAACCCACGCCTGGTTGCGCAACCTTCCTGAATGCAACGGCCGGCTCGGCTGTTTCGGTTTTTCCTATCAAGGATTGACCCAGCTCACTGCACCAGCCACCACCCCACCACCCGACTGCATGGCACCGGCCATGACCGGACTGGATGAACGGCGGCACTGGAGTTGTGAAGGGGGCGCGCACTGGTGGCATCTCGGCCTGGGCTGGGGCCTCCAATTGGCAGCCCTGCAGGCGGCACGGCGAGGTGACAGCGACGCTTGGCTGGAGATCCGCCGAAGCCTGGAAGACAGCGGTTACCTCCGTGATGGACCAGAGCTGCTGCGCCGTCACGATCCGAATGGAATGGCTGCCACCTGGTTCGCCAACGATCCAGCGAACCGATCGATCTGGACAAAGCACACACCACCGGAAGCTTGGCTGAGCGTTCCCATGCTCCTGATCGGTGGCTGGTGGGATCCGCATCTGATCGGAATGCTCGATCTCTGGCACCGCAGCCAAGCCGCCGGTGGCACCCCTGAACTCGAGATTGGCCCTGCCACCCATCTCCAGTGGTGGCCGCAACTCCAGACGCGGATGCTGGCCTTTTTTCAACATCATCTGCAGGATCGGCACACGGAAAGACCTGCACCTCAGCCACGGTTCTGGAACATCACCCGCGGCCTGTGGCAGCCAGCGGATGGTGGCAGCTCACCAACGTGGGGACTGTTCAGCAACGGTCTGGCCTGCAGCGATCCCATGCATGGCCAGCTCGTGCCCGAAGAACAAAGCCTCGGCATGGAGACCATCGTCCATGACCCCTGGCGTGCAGCTCCTGCCATCGGCGGCCATCTAGGGACAAGCCCTGGAGCGGCCGATCGAAGCGTGTTGGATCAACGCACCGATATCGCCACCTTCAGCTCAGCTCCGCTTCCAACAGAAGTGCTGCTTTCGGGGCAGCCCGAGCTCCGCCTGACGGTCAACGCCGACCAGCCAGGCTTTGACCTCTGCGTCAGTCTCTCCCGCGTGCCGAGGGGATCCGTTGCAGTGGAGCAGCTCAGTACAGGCTTCCTGAGAACGATTGGGGAGCAGGCGCTGCAGCCGAGCCAGCGCCGAATCCTTCTCCAGCCTTTGCAAGCCAGCCTGGAGAGCGGAGATCGATTGCGCGTCTCGATCGCTGGGGCCGCTTGGCCCGCAATCGGCGTGAATCCTGGCTGCAGCGATGTTCCCTGCGGGGCACCAGGGCCACATCACCGTGTGGTGACGCTGACACTCCAGCTTGCTGACTCCACCCTGCAGCTGATCCCGTTCAACTCCGGCAGACTGCAGCTCGACTGAATTGCGTGCCGTGAAGCTGTCTGCTGCTCTGCTGGCGTTGGCCTTGTCTGCCCCGATCGGGGCTCTTAGCCCTGCAAAAGCCCAGGAGCTGACCCGCACGGAACTCACACCGGCGCAAGCGACAGCCGCAGCCGAATTGCTTCTGGATGCGATGAAGCAGAAGAAGGGCGACGCTGTGCATGCCGCTCTGGCAGATCCGATTCAGGCGAGCGTGAGTCAAAAGAAGGTGCAGGCCCGTCTGGATCAGCGGGTCAACATCAGTGCCTCACGCGTCGTCAGTGTCACTCCCGGCTACAACACCACCACCATCGACGCTGTTGTGACAACGGCTTCCGGGGACGAAGCCCTTCTGATGGTGCTGGATGAAGACGGCAAACTCCTGGCCTGGAAATGGACAGAGCGGACACTGCCGATCGAAGCAACCGCGCTGGCCTTCACCCGTGCTCTGGCGGAAGGACGCTGGGTCATGGCCCGTTCCATGATGTCTCTCCAGCTGCAAAAGGAGCTCAACCCAGCTGATCTGGAACGCAAGTGGACGAAGCTGAGCAACGTGGCTGGTGGGTTCCGCCAGGTCAAGGACGCCGTGATCGCCCATCAAGGCGGAGACCAACAGCTGGTGCTGGTAGCCGTGGCCTTCGGAAAGGCCACATCAAACCTGTTCGTGATCTTTGACGACCGGGGCCGGATCATCAACGTCGACATCTCAAGAGACTTCGTCTGATCACCAGCTGATCTCTTTCGTAAAACCGGCTTAACATCGCGCCCACTTCTTAGGTCTCCCATGGGTGGCGCGGCAGTCCTTGACTGGATGGTTCAGGACGGCGAACGGTTGGCGAACTGTCGTCACGACCACCCGTTTGCGGTGCTCGGACCTCAAGCCTCTGATTCGAATTGGACCATCCGCGTCTGGATGCCCGAGGCAGACAGCGTGACCTTGCTGCTGGATGGTCGCGAGACCGCGATGGCCACACCGAATCACCCCTGGATCTTCGAAGCCGAGGTCAGCCAGGATCCAGGAAGCGCTTACAGCATGCGCATCAGCCGCGGTGGCATCGTGCACGAACAGCACGACCCCTGGGCTTTCCGCGATGAGTGGATGGGAGAGATGGATCGCCTTCTCTTCGCTGAAGGCAACCACCACCACATCTGGCGCAAGATGGGCGCCCATCTCACCGAATGCAACAACATTCCAGGTGTGATGTTCTGCCTCTGGGCTCCCCATGCCCTGAGTGTGTCTGTGTTGGGGGATCTCAATTCCTGGGATGGACGTCACCATCCGATGCAGAAACGCATGGGCGGCATCTGGGAATTGTTCGTTCCCGGGCTGAACGAGGGACATCTCTACAAATACGAGATCCGAACGCAGGACGGTCACTGCTACCAGAAGGCTGATCCCTACGGCTTTCAGCACGAGGTACGTCCGGACAACAGCTCCGTGGTGGCTCGACTGGGGGGATATCAATGGGCCGATCAAGCCTGGATGCAGGCGCGGGACAGCCGTAATGCCCTCGATCAGCCCATCTCGGTGTATGAGATGCACCTTGGCAGCTGGATCCACGCCTCGGCCGAAGAACCCTGGACTCAGCCGGATGGAACAGCGCGCAAGCCGGTGCCTGCAGCCGACATGAAACCCGGCGCTCGCCTTCTCACCTACACAGAGCTGGCGGACCGCCTGATTCCTTATGTGAAGGAGCGGGGATTCACCCACATCGAACTGATGCCGATCACCGAGCATCCCTTCGATGGTTCATGGGGATATCAGGTCACCGGCTGGTACGCCCCCACCAGCCGCTACGGAACCCCGGATGAATTCCGGGCCTTTGTGGATCGATGCCACGCCGAAGGCATCGGCGTCATCATCGACTGGGTGCCCGGCCACTTCCCCA
>ERZ802830.3627-NODE-3627-length-12923-cov-10.5898_pt1 | contig 12923 bp, 12 predicted proteins | sample MGYA00345654_ERZ802830 | MGnify/ENA primary metagenome ERZ802830 (study PRJEB30503, sample SAMEA104212375) | marine metagenome | biome: Westerlies Biome; feature: [SRF] surface water layer (ENVO:00010504) within the epipelagic zone...; material: water... | reverse complement strand
TATTACCTATTACTGGATTAGGTCCACTAACAGGAACATTAGCTGTAGGCATACATTCTATTGGTACCTTGGGTAAGCTTTCTTCAGAGGTTATTGAAGGAATTGATGATGGTCCCCTTGAATCAATTAAGTCTTCCGGAGGATCTAAAATTAATGAACTTTTTTTCGGTGTTATTCCACAAGTTATGCCAACAATAACTTCTTATTGGCTATATAGATTTGAAATAAACCTAAGAGCATCTGCTGTTCTTGGAGTAGTTGGTGCTGGTGGAGTCGGTGCAGAGTTAATTAATCAATTAAGATTTAGAGATTTTCCTCGTGCTGGTACGGTACTAGTAGTGACTATATTAATGGTATTAATAGTTGATTCGATATCGGCAGCAATAAGAAGAAGAATTATCAAAGGTAGAGAGATTACCGTTTAATTTATTCAAACCAAGATTCATCATCTGATGATTCTTGCTCTTCAGGTGTTACAACTTTCTCATCATTAACTTGGTTATCTTCAACGCTAGGTAAGTTTTGAGATTCAAACTCTTCAACTGTAATCAATACCTCTCTAGCTTTTGATCCTTCAGAAGGACCTACAATGTTTTGAGCTTCAAGAATATCCATCAGTCTGCCAGCTCTTGCAAACCCTACTCTTAACTTTCGCTGAAGCATTGATGTTGATCCTAACTGGGAACGAACAACCAATTCTTTAGCAGTATTAATTAATTCTTCATCTTCACCAAAATCTTGATCAGATGAGGTTTGAGTTTTCTTTTGTTCTTCAATAACAGCTGGGTTGTAAACAGCTTCTTTCTGATCTTTGACCCATGAGACTACATCTTTAATTTCACCCTCTGTAACCCATGCGCCTTGAATTCTTTCAAGTCTTGGATTTGATGCTGTTACAACTAACATGTCACCAAGTCCAATTAATTTTTCTGCTCCTGATTGATCAAGAATAACTCTTGAGTCAGTTGTAGATGCTACAGAGAATGCAAGCCTAGATGGAATATTAGCTTTCATAACACCTGTAATCACATCAACTGATGGTCTTTGTGTTGCAACTACTAAATGAATTCCAATAGCTCTTGCCATTTGTGCTAATCTTACAATTGCCGATTCTACTTCTCTACCAGCAACCATCATTAAATCATTTAACTCATCGATAAAAACTACTATATAAGGAAATCGATCAAATTTTTCTTCATCTAATAATCCAGCATCATATTTTTCGTGATATCCATTTATGTCTCTTACTTGGCTATCTGCTAATAAATCATATCTTCTATCCATTTCAGATACAGCCCATCCCAATGCATCTACAGCTTTTTTGGGATTAGTTATAACTTTTGTTAATAAATGGGGAACATTATTGTATTGACCTAATTCAACTCGCTTAGGATCGACCATAACCATTTTTACTTCATCCGGATTAGTCCTGACTAAAAGAGAAGTAACAATTGAATTTATAGATGAAGATTTACCAGCACCTGTTTGACCAGCAATCAAAACGTGTGGGAGTTCAGATAAATTTAATAATCTTGGTTTACCAGATATATCTAACCCTAATCCTACATTTAATGGATGGCTTTCAGCTGATGCCTCTTTGGACGAAAGGACATCACCAAGAGATACAAGCTTCCTTTGTCTATTTGGAATTTCGATGCCTATGGCACTTCTGCCAGGAATTGGTGCTAATAATCTAACATCTGGAGTTGCAAGGGCATATGCTATGTCATGAGATAGTGATGTTACTTTTGAAACTTTTACACCTGGAGCTAATTCAATTTCATATCTTGTAACAGTAGGCCCAGGTACTACATTTGTTAATTCTGCCTCTACTCCATGCTCTTTGAGTAATTGTGTTAAGTCACTTGCTGTTTCTTGTAACAGCTTCTTGGAAGTAGATACAGAAGAACCACTTTTTAACAACTTAACTGGTGGAAGCTTGTACTCCGTTTTATTATTTACTTTATTTTTTACATTTTTAGGTTTAGTAATAATTTTTTTTTCTTTAAAATTAGTTATATCAGAGACGTTGGATGCTTTCTGTTTAATCTTATTAGTAGATAATTTTACTGACTTCTCATCAGATTCTTCGCTATCATTTTCTTTGTAAATATCTTCAATAAAGATTTTATTGGACTCTCTTCTAGCTAGTACAAAAGCATATATGAACTTATATGTGTATTTTATAATTGCTTGAATACCACCAATTAAATCTTTGAGTTCAATATCAGTCATATACAAAACAGACATTATTAATCCGAGTAAAAGTAGAGTGTGCGTCATTTGAAGGCCCACACTGTTTGTTAACGGGTACACAATAAAAGCTGAAATGTGTCCACCAGAATTTAGCAACAACTCTGTACCTGAGCTTAATGATAAAGGTTGTGAATGAATTAGAGAGTGAAAAATTGCAGATGAGAAAATTTGAACCCAAAAGGTTCCGACAAGAACTCTTTGGGCTTTAACAGTATCGCGATCTCTTATTAATATTGCTGCACCATAAAAAAAGAATACTGGTAAAGCAAAAACTCCATAGCCGAAACACCATTGTATTACATTAAAAATAACCTCCCCAACAGGACCGCCTTGAGAAAAGATAGATAGAGAAGTAAGTACAGCAAAAGAAAACATAAAAACTGCAACAGCTTGATACGATTGGACGAATTTAGATAAAGTTGAAGTAGTTGTAGATTTTAGTGTATTTACTGCCCTGTCTACGTTTATTAACTTGTTTTGTTTAGACACCCGCTTTCGCCCATTCACCCTTTTGCGAGTGGATGTCTTTACAGCCACGTTGACATTATACCATAAATAAAAGAAGAGAAAGTTTAATCTTTTTTAATTTTTTTATAATTTTCTAGTATTTTATTGGCTAAATCGGACGATATATTAGTAATAGGCATAAGTGGAGACCCAACATCTTCCCACGTTTCTGTAAGAAGATACTTTACAGGGCCCGGGCTTGGTTCTTCAAACAACATATCAAAAATAGGCAGAAGTGTATTTTGTATTTGTTCTGCGGCTTCAAGTTCATCAGAACAAATATATTCAATTAATTGATATATTTCTTTACCAACAATATGCGAAGCAACAGAGACTACTCCTTTTCCTCCCATTTTCATAAACTCTATAGTTTCAGAATCATTGCCTGAATAAATATCAACTTTATCTTTTAATCTTTCTAATTCAATTTTAGAAAATTCTAAATCACCAACTGCATCCTTTATTGAGTGAATACCTATATCATCAACTAACTTTTCAAGTGTTTCGATTTCAATAAGTGTTGCTGTTCTGCCTGGAATATTATAAGCCATTATTGGTAATTCAGTATTTTCAGAAATACTTTCAAAATGTTTTAGTATTCCTATTTGTGATGGCTTAGAGTAATAAGGTGTAACTATCATAATTCCATCAACACCTAGATCGTTTGCCATTTTTGTATACTCTATGGATTCTCTTGTTGAGTATGTCCCTGTACCTGCAATAATTTTTGCTTTATCCCCTACAGAGTCTTTAGCAGTTGAGTAGATGATTTTTCTATCTTCTTTTGTTAGGTTTGGAGATTCACCAGTTGTTCCAGACAAGACCAACCCTTCGGATTTCTCATGAACCAACTTTTTACATAATCTCCACAAAGTATCTGTACTTAGAACTCCATTACTGTCAAAAGGAGTAATCACGGCCGTTAGCAACTTACCAAAATCGTTCATAATCAGATTTTAATCTTGTCAGCTATTATATTTTCTAAACCTAAATTAAAACCGTTTAATTCGTTATATTGGTCGAGAACTATCTTCATTCCATATAAGTATGCTCTTCTATCATTAACTTTGTGCTCAAGATGAAAAGACTCATAGTCATTAGCAAAATTAACAATTTGTTCTGCTAAATATTCATCCCCTCTCAATGAATATATATTTTTATTATTAATCTTGTTTACATCAAAAAATTTACCACCTTGCTCAATGGAAGGTAGTTCGGAAGAAAGGCTGTTAGCAAGGTCTACAGCTGTGCCAGACGGTGCATCTTGTTTTTTACTATGATGTTTTTCAACAATGCTTACGGAACTAAATTCTTCAGAAAGAGCTTTTGAAAATAACTTTTGATAAGCAGCGCCAACTGAAAAGTTAGGTATAACAATAATTTTTCTATTTTTTGCTGAATTTTTTAGATTTGATAACATTTCTACACTTAGGCCCGACGATCCTATGATAAGGTTTGCACTAGAATTTATTAATTTTTCAACGTTTTTATTTATTACAGATGCTGGAGAAAATTCAATTACTAACTCTTCTTTTATGTCTGAAAGATCTTTATAAAGTTTATAATCAACGCCATCATAGTTTGGATCATGAATACCAGAAATCGTAAAATCTTTTCTAGTCTTTATATATTCAGAAATAAGCTGACCCATAGCACCAGCTCCGCCTGAGATTAAAACTGTCTTACTAGCAATTTCATTCATATTGCATAATTCCTTATACTTATAACATTAGTTATTAATGATAATGTTATGTAAATGAATTCAAAGAAAAAAAATATAGAAACACAAATTGTAGAAGATTTTGAAAAAATAAGACCTGCTATTACCCGACTATTACAAACACAAATGAATAATGATAACCTATCACTTCGTTACGGAAGATCAAAATCAAATAGTAAAAACGATATTGTTATTAACCCATCTATTTTGGTTAATACTATTTCTAAAACGAAATTGGACAGAGATGAAGTTATGATTGGGACCGTTGTCCATGAAGCAATACATGCAACTAAGAACTATTCATTAGATTCAGAATCATTAAGAAATATATTTCAAGATGAACTTGATGATGTTGAAGATATAGAAGATGTACTTGAAATTCTTACAGGCCCATTTGGAAAATATGTATTTGATATTTTAATACACTCAATTGAGGAAAAGATCTTTGTAAAACAATATGAAGGACTTAATTCAATACTCAAAGATATTTATACAGAATCATTCTCTGAAATAAGAAAGCTTACCAACTTTAGTCAATATTTAGCTTTGCTGTTTCATTCAATTACAACTTATATAAATCCGGAATTTCAAAATTATAAAAAATCAGTTGTAAGTGCTTTAAATGAATCTCTACACATACTCAAAACACTAAATTACGAAGCTGTCAATGTTTCTGAAGTTGTGGAAGCAACAGTACAAATGATAGACATATGTAAACGATATAATATTCTTCCTGATTTAGAAAAATATAATCTTGGTGAACAGAAAGAAATAGAAGAATCTTTAGATGATAATGTAATTAATGACTTGAGCAAAGTACTTATCCCCTCTTCAAATAATGTAACAACCGGAAATACCTTGCAAAAGTTTTTAGGTCAGACAGATTCTAAAAACAATGAAGATAAGTTGAACTTAATGGATGACCATATTTCTAAAGTTGGTGCTTCTTCAACTATATATTTTCCATCGGGAAATACAGCTAAAGTTGTCGAAAATAAAGTTCCTGAAAATTTTAAAAATCTGTATAAAAATGGCCTACATACTTATGAATCTCTTTTGCAGCAATGGAATCTGCCAATTTACAAGGTGACAAATAAGATAAAGCCTTACTTTATACATAATCAAAAAAGACAAAGAATAAGCGGTTTTGATCAAGGTGATTTATCACCACATGTTCCAATCATGCTTGCTTCTGGAAGATACGAAAGGATGTATGAACAAAAGCAAAGGCTTTCAAACAAATCATACGCAATATCATTACTTATTGATGGAAGTGGTTCAATGATCGAAAAGAACAAAGACGAACTGCATCCATGGTCTCTTGCTTCAGCTTTAATAGGAGCAAGTTATCTTTCTCAAATATGTTTTGAATTAGACATAGACTTTGAAGTTTCAATTTTTAACAGAGGATTTGCGTCAGAACATACTGAAAATGATGAAGTGTATAACCGTAGAAAATTTGCTGTTTCTTCAATGCTTAATAGAACATATGGGTCATCAGCACAAGAACTTTACAATACAGCTAATCATTATTTTATTAAGGAGTTCAAAGACTCGTGGAGAGAAAACTATAAACAATTTATTGGACTTATAGATTTCTCACGCAACTTAAGAGACTCTATAGATATAGGAATTTCTAAAGAATTGACTCCTCCAATAAGTATGTTTGAAAAAGGAACAAACATAGATGAAATAAATATTATGCATGCAACCAAAAGATTACTTAATCATCCATCAAACACAAAAATGTTAGTTGTGCTATCTGATGGAATGACAAGAGGAACACTAAGTGAGTTAAAAAATAGTATAAACTTTGCAACTAAAAGTGGAGTTGATGTTATTGGGATAGGAATTGGAAATAGAGGTTCATGGAGAGAATATATTAACAATGTGCAAATAGAAAAGCCTGAACAGTTAATTCATTCCATAGTAAACATCACAAAGGATATACTTATAAAAAACATTAAATTAACATCTGGAGTTGCGTAATGGTTGCCAAAAAATTTATTAATCCTGATAATGAAAAGCAGTCTATCGAAATACCGTCATGCAGTCTTGATAAAAAAATTGACGATTATGAATCTCGTAGTAATCGCATTCCAGAAGTGGATGAATTTTATGTAGATTTAGGAATGCAATTTAGGCTAGCAAAAGTTCTAAATTCTAAAACTAAATCATTTAAAAACGAAATCCCTATTCATATTGCACTCATGGGACACATGGGAACAGGTAAAGACCATGATATTGAACAATTCGCTGCTAAATTAAACTTTCCTTATTACAGAATACCTCTATCGGGAGAAGTTCGTGATGTAACACTTTTGGGTTCAGTCCAGCTTTACGGAGATGGTAAGGGTGGAACTGAAAGCAGATGGCAAGATGGTGAATTGACTAGAGCTCTTAGAGGGCCCGCGATAGTAAATCTTTCAGAACTTAATGCAGCCGGTCCAGAAGTTCTTTTTGCTTTACATTCTTTACTTGATAGGCATAAAAAATTAGAACTTCCCAACGGAGAAGTACTAACACTTCGAGAAGACACTTTTATATTTGGAACTATGAACCCAACAAGTTTAAGAGATTATGCTGGAACACAATCTCTAAATAAGGCCTTTGCAGATAGATGGGTTATCTGGGACAAACCTTTTCCAAACAAAGAACAGTTAAATGCTATTTTTGAAAAAAGATATCCTAATTTACAAAACGAATATACAGATTTAATAATAAAACTAGCAACTGAAGTGAACAATTCATTCATGTCTGAAGACATAAGTATAAATATTGAAACTCCGATGAGCTTAAGAACTATCGTTGAAAGAATACCAATAGGTTTAGATGTGTATTCCGAATCAACTGACCCACTAAAAGATACTTGGGAAAATTTTGTATTACCGCATGTCAATAAAGAAGATCTAGACCATTACAAAACTTTATGGAACACTATTGTGAGGAAAGGTCCCTCCCTTAAGCCTAAGCTTTAGAAAATTTAATTAACGGTATGTCTCGAGTCGTTCTTTTCCTATACATCTGAAAAGTAGGATAAACTTCATCTAATAAACTCCAAAAAAAATCTTTCTCTGAAGATTCAATTAATTCGTATGTTGCTTCAAAACGTACGCTATCAACAGTTATATAAGGATTGTAAGTAGATAAATTGTGATACCAATCAGGTGTTTTATCACTTCCACTAAAGGACGCTGCAACTATATAAGAATTTTCGTAGTTTGCATAAGTCAAAGGAGTTTTTCTAACTTGTTTAGATTTATTGCCAATAGTTTCAAGCATCAATATGTGATCTCCAATAATTATTTCACCGATGTAGGTGTGATTAAATTTCATCATCTTTGAATGAATATTGGAAATTAATTTATATAACCAGTTAGGCCATAGATGTGCTGACTTACCAAATAATCTCCACATTGATTTTATTGAAGTATTTTAAAAATCTTCTTGATTTTCTTCTTGATCTTTAAATTTTGGATCATACTTTTTGAAAAAGTCTTTTAATTTATTTTCTAAATCTTCTGTCTCTAAATTAGCAAGTTCGTTTCTAAGCTTTTTAATTTGAATTTTTATATCAACATTCTCATCCATGAGTTTTATAACGTATTTGAAACCTAAAATAAATAAAATAAACTTAAAAATTTTCTTCATAAATGCATCATAAATAGAAACTTATTTTAAAAAAAGTTTTTTTTCATGAAATTGCCACTGGAGTTAATTGATTTACTCAAGTAAACTTAACAAAGTGCAAGAAATATTAAGTAATCTCGTTGCAGAACAGCAGTTATTGGACCAATATCTTCAAAGCATCCCTGTTAGGAATTGGAATACAAAAACAACATATAAAAATTGGAATATCACTGCCCATGTAAGCTATTTGGCCGGACTTGAAGATTTGGCACATAATGCACTGAAGAAAAAAGGTTCTGATTTTAATAAATACAGAGGGCCAAAAGGACTGGAAAAGTTTGAAAAAGAAGCAATAAAAAGAGGTAGCGATATGCGACCTCAAGATGTAATTGAGTGGTGGAGGATGTCAAGAGCATCAGTTATTGAGATACTGGCTAAGTCTTCACCTGGAAAGAAAATTACATGGTGGAAAAATGAAATTGACTGCCGCACATTTGCTGTAACAAAACTAGCAGAAACATGGGCTCATAGTCTAGATGTGTATGATGCTATGAAGAAAGATTATGAAGATACAGTGAGGATTGAACATGTAGCTTTATTTGGATGGTTAAATGCAGAGCAAGCAAGCAAAGTCAATAAAATTAAGAATCAGGATTTAAGAATTGAACTTATTGGACCAGAATATAAAGCTTGGCAATTTGGTAACGAGCAAAGTGAAAATAGTATAAAAGGTAATGCAAGTGACTGGTGTAGAGTAGTTACAGGAAGAGTTCCAAAAGGCCATAAATTAACATTGTCTACTGAAGGTGACTTTGCTAAAAAATTCGTTAAATTAAATCACGTAAAAATATAATGCAAATTTACGGAGTAGTTCATCTAAAGAGCTTGCCTGGCTCCCCTTCTAATCGGTTATCAATTGACGAAATAATTGATCTAGCTCAAGAAGATGTAAATAGTTTAATTTATGGAGGTGTTGATGGAATTATCGTTGAGAATTTTGGAGATACACCATTTGTAAAAGATAATATCTCTAAAAGAACCCTTGCAAGCTTCACAACAGTTGTTGAAAATTTATCAATTGAAAGAGATATTAAAATTGGAATTAATGTATTAAGGAATGATGGTATTTCTGCTTTGGCTATAGCTGAAGCTACAAAATCACAATTCGTACGAATTAATGTCCTAAATAACACAATGTTTACTGATCAAGGAATCATTGAGGGAAATGCTCATGAAGTTAACCAATTTAAATCAAGCTTAAATAATTATATTGAGATATATGCTGATGTCTTTGTAAAGCATGCAGTTCCAGCACCAGGTTCTAAGATAGAAAATCATGCTGAAGAACTTATACAGAGAGCTGGTGCAGATGTTGTAATAGTAACTGGTGACGGTACAGGGCATGAGATAAACATTGAAGACTTACAAAAAGTAAGAAATATTGTGCCAACTGGAAAACTTGCAATTGGATCCGGAGTTACATCTTCAAATGTAGATGCTTATGAAGATTTAGCTGATATATTAATTGTTGGGACAAGTTTCAAATTTGACAACGATGTTGCTAAAAAAGTCGACATCAATAGAGTTGAAGAGTTAGTAAGAAAAATAAAATAATTTTCAATACGACAATACAAATCTATTATCTAACTATCATTTTTATTTGAATGGAAGCCGTACTTAATCCAGCACTAATATTATTCCTTTCTGGAATAATCATTGGTATTACCTTTAAATTAACTCTTCCAAACTCAATTTCTAAATATTTAGGTTACTATTTATTACTTGCACTTGGACTTAAAGGTGGTTTGAGTCTTCAAGAAAATGGTTTTATAAATGATGTTATCAGTGCGTTGTCTCTTGGAATTTTATTTGCTCTTTTAATTCCAGCTATTGCTTACTTTTATCTTAAAAATATACTCAACACTGAAGATGCTGCTGCACTTTCTGGTACATATGGATCTGTAAGTGCTGTTACATTTGTTACAGCTATTGCATATTTATCAACTACTAATCAAGACTTTGATAATTACATGTCTGCAGTTTTAGTCGTAATGGAATTTCCAGCAATTTTTATGGCACTTTATTTAGTGACTCATAACAAAATTAACAAAGGTACTAATCTTCAAACTATCAAAACTGCTTTTTTAGAAATCCCTAATATTATTTTAATCTCATCGTTGTTTGTAGGATATTTTGTAAACAAAACAGTTATTTCAAATATAGATATCTTTATAGTTACTATTTTCGATTATGTTTTGTATATATTTTTGTTTGTCATGGGAACTAGAGTTGCTAAAAGAACTGGAGAACTCAAAGGTAAGGGAGTCAATTTAATAGCATTTGCTTTACTAACACCACTGATAGGATCATTAATTGCTTTGATTGCATCAATTAATTTTGACCTATCCGTTGGTAACTCTACATTACTGATGGTGCTCACAGCTAGTGCAAGCTACATAGCAGTGCCTGCAGTTGTAAAAGACGCAATACCGGATGCTAATCCTGCAATCTACTTAGGTCTAAGCCTAGGTGTTACTTTTCCATTCAATATAATTTTTGGAATACCTTTATATAACGAATTAGCTAAATATTTTATAGGTTAATTAAAGTAAAAATCCGCCATCAATAGTCACTACTTCCCCAGTGATCCATGAAGCATCATCACTTGAAAGAAAATATATTAAACTAGCAACATCTTCAGGTTCTCCAAGTTTTTTAAGTGCATGAAGGTCTGCACTGCCTTTTTCATCACTAATCCAAAGCATTTCGGAGAGCTTTGTTTTAACTATTGCTGGAGCTATTCCGTTAACTCTAACATCTGGTGCTAACTCCATAGCTAGTTGCTTTGTCATATAAATTAACCCTGCTTTTGAAATATTGTAAGCTCCCATATATTGTGACGGTCTTATACCTCCTACAGAGCAAACATTTAGAACTGATTCTTTTAAGCCTGCTTTAACAGCTTCTCTTGTCCACATTAAAGGACCCATTAAATTTACATCCCATGTCTTTTGTACAGCTGATAATTCTACATCAAGCAAGCTTCCGCCTGATGGATTAGTGCCAGCGTTGTTAACTAAAACATCAAGTGAACCTGTTTCTTCAATTACACTTTTACATGTTTCTGTTGCTGCTGCAAGGTCATCTGCTCGTGCTACAAATCCTTTTAATTGTGGATTTTCTGAAAGTACTGCGTCTAGGTTTTCTTGTTTTCTTGATGTAATATATACATTCCAACCTTGCTCAATAAATTTTTGTGCGGTAGAGAGGCCTATCCCCCTAGTTCCTCCTGTTACAAGTGCTGTTTTCATTATTGTTAAAGTATAGTAGTTATTTCTCATTTCAGTTACAGTTGAATGGCCTATGGAAAATTTTCAAAAATATAAAGTATTGCTGACTGAAAATAATAACTTTCGTAAACTTTTTGCAGCTCGTTTAATCACATTAGGTGGTGATTGGTTACTAACCGTACCACTTTTAGGTATTATTTATGAACTTACAGAGAATCCCTTTATTACATCTCTTGTCTTGGTAGTTCAAAGTGCCCCATTATTTATGCTTGGAAGCTTTGGTGGTTATTTAGCTGATAGATTTGATAGAAAAAAAATAATCGCAATTTCAGAGTTTTTGTCTGGATTGACTGTTCTGTTAATTCTTTACGCAGTAACTACAGAGAGTGTTGTATTTATCTTATTCTCATTTGGATTACTTTCTGTTGCTGGATCACCGTACATGCCAACCTCTGATGCTGCTTTGCCTAATGTAGTAAAAAAAGAAAACTTAGCTGAAGCGAATGTTATCTTTTTCTCGAGTTGGGGTGTAATGGCTGGTCTTGGTGCAGGTCTTGGTGGATATTTAACAACAGTAATCAGTAGGAATATGTTATTTGCAATAGACAGTTTAAGTTTTGTTCTTTCAGCTTTAATTGTGTTTTCCATAAATAAAAATTTAAGTGAGAAATCTGAGAATAAAAAGGAAGAAGATATTAGTTATAAAGAAGGTCTGAAATATGCAGCTTCTAAAAAAGAAATCTTTTCTTTAATTATTACAAAAGCTACATTCAGCATCTCTGCCAGTGGTTTATTATCTTTGTTTACCGTTCTGTCATATGATATTTATAAAACTGGGGACTTTGGTACAGGACTTATGTTTGCTGCAAGAGGTATAGGAGCGCTAATTGGTCCAATAGCAATTAGATATTTTTTTGGTAGTAGTGATGGAAAACTTCTAAATACAATCGGAATAACGATAATGGCGTGGGGTTTGTTTTATTTCTTTATACCGTTTTCAATGTCTCTTTATTTAACAGTACTTTTATTAATTTTGGGTCATTCTGGTGGTGGATCACAGTGGGCTTTTTCTACATATGGGCTACAAGTGCTAACACCGGATAGGCTAAGAGGAAGAATAGCCGGTATTGACTACTCTTTATATTTTCTAATGAACACTATTTCAACACTTATGATTGGATACCTTGCAACGGTATACGGTGTGCTTTTTGTATTTAAACTATTTCCCGTATTAGGTTTCATATTCGGATTTGTATGGTATTTATCCACAAGAAATATTTGGAAGAGTCTGGATAAATCCTAAATAAGTTCAATCATATGGAAAAAAGATTTTTTCCCTCAAATTTTTTTGTACCATTCACATAGCTGAAGTATTTCCTGCATTCACAAGATTGATACTCTATGTCAATAGGATAAAAATCTCTTTTAGCATCAGGCCAGTATTCTTTCTGGAGTTCTATCATTTTAAGGCCTACATCCTGGTGGCTATTTAATTTTAGAAACTTTTGGAGCCTGTCTAA
>ERZ802830.3626-NODE-3626-length-12924-cov-7.74147_pt1 | contig 12924 bp, 9 predicted proteins | sample MGYA00345654_ERZ802830 | MGnify/ENA primary metagenome ERZ802830 (study PRJEB30503, sample SAMEA104212375) | marine metagenome | biome: Westerlies Biome; feature: [SRF] surface water layer (ENVO:00010504) within the epipelagic zone...; material: water... | reverse complement strand
ATAGATATTCACAAATAGGAGATAAAAACTATCTAATTATAAGGATTTTGGATTTGGCTTTAGAATATCCATCTTCTGACGTAGCTAAAAAATAATATACACCACTCCCCGCCAATTGATTGTTTTTATCTAGTCCGTCCCAAACCGCTTGTCCGCCGTTAGAGAAAATGGTTCTTATATGAATTCCACTTGCATCTATAATTTTAACCTCAGAATTATTCATCATTCCCTTTACAGCAATATTTCCTTGATATTCTGGTCTAACTGGGTTTGGATAAACTACTAAGTCTCTAAATTCATTCGCTGGAGATGTAGCTGTAGATTTAAACCCAAGAATTCCCTTATCAGTAGCTATGAAAACTTCTCCGGAAACTTGGTTTATTGCCAATGAATTTACTTTGTCACTGAATAGTGGGCTATTGGTTTCTGAAAAAGAATAAATGGTCTCTGTTCCCTCTTTAGAAAGCAAGAAAAGTCCGCCTCCTTGAGTCGCCATCCATTTCCTATTGGCTCCGTCCACTGCAATATCTTTTATTATTTCATTCTCCAAAAGATACTGCAAAGTCCCATCTTGCTCAATTAAAATACTTTGAGCATCGTAACTGGGTTCGTTCATTATGGAATAAGAACTGTAAAAAACAACTGGGCCTTTATCTGTTCCTATCCAAATTTCACTATCGTTATCTATAGCTAAAGTATTTACATAGCTGCTTGGTAAAGAGCCTGAACCAGCGCTGGTTCCAATAATTTTATACTGATCGTCACTTTCATCAAGTGGAGTAAAATTAAAATCATACACCAATATTCCAACCCCTTTTATAACCATCCAAATATATCCATACTGGTTGTCTACAACTAAGTCTGTACAAAGCTGGTTGGAGGCCAGTGCACCACAATAAAAAGATTTCCAAACTCCATCAGGTGTTTTAACAGACAATGGTGAGGTGACAAACGAATTTGCAACCCATAGATTTTCTAAATCATCATAGCAAGTTCCAGCGACAAAAACATTGTTTCCATTTTGACCAATTCTTGTTTGCAAAGATGAATTATGAAAAGTGAACCTTTCCTCAATTTGATTTCCATTAAAACTTAAAAGCCCGCCGCCAAAAGAAGAAGCTAAAAATTTATTTTCGTTATTGGGATTTGGTGTAGTCCATACTATGTCAGAAATGGTATCTATTTCTTGCAACATTAGTGGAATATTAGTCTGGTTATAAAAACTCCAGGAATTATTAAATTGGAAAATTCCGTGCCAATTAAAAGTTTTATTCCAATTAGAACCGTCTGGTGTTCCAGCAGCAACATATAAATTTTCACCTTTAGATGACAAATGAAAACATTCACTATTAAAAGGTCCTCCTTGACCAATTTTTTCGGATGAAAAATTATTTTTAACCCTCACAAATCCTTTTAAGTCGTCTGCTATCCAATAATATCCATCGCTATAAGTAATATCGTTGGGAGCTATCTCGGTATTGCCATTATAAGCATATAGAAAGTCTAAAGTATCTAAGTTTTGATTATAAATGGTCGCATAAGATTCTGTGCAAGTAATTAGGTCCTGATCACTAACCTTAAAGTTTCTTAGCAATTCGTTGGGTTGATAAATAATTGTGTCCCACTGGTTATTTGAATATTTAAAGACAATATTTGCGTTGCCAAATGCAAAAAAGTCATCCGAAAAAGATTCAAGATTGTTAATTTCTGTTCCTTGGGGAAGTAAATGCGAATTCCAAACGCTTGGATTAGACAAAAATGCATTATTCAGTGCAGCGTACTTAATCTCGTTTTCTGTAAGAGCATAAATAGTATCCTGTGAAATATGAAGATCCTTAACTTTTATTTGAGAGTTATTGTTTCCTAGAATATAAGTGTCCTTGATTTCTTTTCTTTCTATATCTATTACAACAATACCAAATCCTGTACATGCATAGATATATTTACTATGACTGTAAAGACTATATATGGTTTTATCACCTATAATAGAGCTGTTGAAAATCGACGATATATTGGTTATTTGTCCATTTTTTATCAAATCTAAATTACTAGAGTTGTAAGCTATCAGTAAAGACTGGTGAGAATTATTAGCTGCGATACAAGAGATTCCAATTTCGCTTAATCCATTTACTGTACTCAATTTCGTTATTTCATTGTTTGAATTATCAAATTCTACAAGAGAATATGGGGAAGCTGCGTAAAAAAAGTTCCCTACTTCTACTACTTGATTAAATTCTGAATATGGCAAATGATCTCTCCATGTTCCTACAGAAAAATCTTGAGCATTGATGAATATTGTAAAGTGATTTAAAAAAAATAAAGTATACTTAACCCATTTCATATTATGCAAACTAACTAATTATTAAAATAATTATTGCAAAAAAACTATTTTTGTTCAAAATGGCTCCGTAGTTCAACTGGATAGAATATCAGATTTCGGCTCTGAGGGTTGAGGGTTCGAATCCTTCCGGAGTCACAAAATTTTAATGAAATTTAATTTTAAAATATATAATTTATTAACTTTACTTTTGTTTTAACATTAATTATTGAAAATTTTAAGATGAGCCCTTTCAAAAAAATACGTTTATAAATCAAATTATGAAAAAATTTTCAATTTTATTTATCACTTTAATTTCTATCAATACTAGTGCTCAAATTCTCTCTGAAGATTTTGAATCTACCTCTGCAAGTATTGGAACTTTTCCAAATGGATGGACGACAAGTAATGCTGAGTGGACAATAAATGACCCAACAACAGGTACACCAGGTAATTCAGGAAGTTCAACTATAGTTGAGCCAAGCGGGGTTTCTAGTAGCTCTGGAAACTGTACCAATGTTTATGCTATTGTTGATAGTGATGGTCTTGGAAATGGTAATACTCAAAATACTAACCTATTATCTCCAATTATGGATTTATCAAATTTCACTAGTGTTGTACTTGAATTTAATCACTCTTTTGAAGTATGGGGAAATCCAGTAGCAAGAGTGGAGTCATCTATAGATAGCGGCCTAACTTGGTCCGTTATTCATGATTTTGGAACCACCTCAAAATATGGTCACGAAATTTTTAATATCTCTTCTATTGCTGGGAATTCAAATGTACAGATAAGATTTCACTACGAAGGGGATTTTGACTGGTGGTGGGCTATTGATGATGTAGTTGTTAAACAAGCTGAATTAGTTGATATTGCTATAACTTCATTAGATATTCCTAGCATTGATGGTCCAGGATCCACAGATATTTCTGGACTTATTACCAATTTAGGTCTAGATACCATTTCAACATTTAATATTGTCTGGGACGATGGGACTGGACAACAATCTGAAACAATAAATGTAAACCTTGGATTCAATGATTCGTATAATTTTACTCATTCAACGCCTATCCAAACTAATTCTTTACAAACTTATAATATTGATGTGGAAGTTGTCGCATTAGGTGATGGTGATAGTACTAATAATTTACTGTCTCATGTACTTACAATAGCTTCATTCACTCCATTTAAAAAGGTTTTGTTTGAAGATCAAACTATCGGAGCAAATGATTTTGGCTTTTATAGTCCAAGAGGAATTGTAAGATTAGAGGAGGTGATGTTAACTAGTTCAATAGATAGTATTGAAATTATTAGTATCCACGGAAATACTGGTTCAGGTACAAGTGATGCGATGTATAATATGACTTACCAAAGTGCATGTTTTAATAACAGCTTTGTTACTGCAAATGCTTGGCCTCAAAATATGATTGATAGAAAAACTGTTGCTAACTATGGAAACGTTGTAGGAGCTTCAATGGCAGACTTCAATGACTATAAAAATGATTTTGGATATGCAGATATTGAGGTTTTTACAGATTATGACACTAATATCAGAGAATTAATTATATCTACAGATTTAAAATTTGCTATTAACTGTTCAAATCTAAATTTAGCTGTTGTTATTACCGAAGATAGCGTGCACGATGATACTGACATGGGTTACAGTCAGTCAAATGCATACTATCTAGGAAATACTCTTATGGCAACAACTGGAGTAGATTTCTTAACTGCAGGAAATCCTGTGCCACCAGCATTAATGTATTTTAAAAATGTTGCTAGAGAAATTATTCCATCTTTTATTGGATCAAGTTCTGCCTTACCTAACACTCTTTTAGGAGATAGTACTTATAGTTACACATTTCCCACTTATAGTGTTCCTAGCGAATATGATCCATCTCGTTTAAGAGCAATTGTTTTATTAATAGACCCTTCTAACGGTAAGGTTTACAATGCAAAAGGTGAAAATGTTGATGCTCCTGCGACATCTACTGTTGGAATTGATAACCTAAGCCAATTCATTAATTTTACTATTTATCCAAATCCGGCTTCTGCAATAGCAACTCTTAATATGGAAGGAATAATCGGTCCGGATATTACCTTAGAGGTATATAACTTAATTGGGGAACTTATAGTTTCTAAAAATTATACAACTAGTTCTGATTTTAAACAAAACCTAGATATTTCAGGTTTGAATAATGGAATTTACAACGTAATATTAGTAGTTGACGGATCTATTTATTCTAAAAAATTACAAATCCTAAATAACAATTTTTAATAATAAAACCAAAATACCTGATTATTGGTATTGACTTAAATATATTAACTTTTAAATATCACTTATATGAAAAACTTTACTTCTACCTTATTTATTCTTTTAATTTCAGGGTCCGTATTTGGCCAATGGACCTCTGGTACTATTTTAGAAAAACTTTCTAGATATGATGCTGAATTTATCGATGCAGAAAATATTCTAATAGCTGGAGGCCAGGTCTGGAATAGTACAACTAGTAGTTCTAATCTTTCAAGTAATGCTTATACCTATAATGTTAATACTCATACATGGGGAATTCAAGCTATGAGTTATACCCGATTAGAGCCAATTACAGTAAGAGGAGATAGCGGTGTTTATGTTATTGGAGGAGTTTCAAACTGGAATCAACAGCCCTGGGTTTTAACTCCTACAATGGAACTTTATAATAATGGAGTCTTTACTTTATCTAGTATTCCATTTCAAACGATTGAAGGCAATGCAGTAGCAATAAATGGCAAAATAATTGTTGCTCCAGGGGCAAGTTACTGGCATTGGTACTCTGATGCAGCTAAAACGAGAGGAAACACTAAATTATGGATTTATGACGAAGCTTCAAAAATATGGTCTTCAAGATACACAGTCGATAGCCGATTTTATAGTAGTGCTGTAACAGATGGTAATATCGCAATTTTTGCTGGTGGATTAACTATGGATACTACACAGCCTAGTAATTATTTAGATGGATTTAGTGTGTCTGACGCTTACGAAATTTATGATGGACAAACTGATTCTTGGACTACTGGTAATTTGCCTGCAGCAAGTGCAAGAGCAAGAATATCTGCATGTCATTGTAACGGATTGTTTGTTTTTGCTGGTGGATCAACAGGTCATTTATCAGGCTCTTCTAGAATTAATACTTTTGATGGCAGTAATTGGACATCAACAAACTTAGCTGGTTCATCTAGAGCTATTGAAGATTGTGCTACAGCTGGAAATAAAATATTATTTTCAGGAGGAGGTAATTGGAATTTTCAATGGATGTGGGGTAATGGAAATATAGTAAGCAGAATCGATGTGTTTGATACTCAGGATACATCATTTAGTTTTATGAATTTAGACAGACCTTTGATGGATTTCAAGACCCCGGGATACGGCGGAAAAGCTGCTGTAATTGGAGGTACCAGCTTCCCAAATGGAAGCTACACACAGTATAATACAGTTAAAGTCTATGAGGATTTAAACTGGATTAATTCAATAAGAAATAATAATCTCTTGGACTTTACCATATTTCCCAATCCAAACAATGGATTTTTCAATTTAAATTTTAATAGTCTAAAGTTACCCCATTCAATAGTAATTTATAATATAATGGGGAAGGAAATATTCTCTAATCTTATTAAAGGATTATCTCAATATAGTGTTGATATTAGCAACAAAGCAAAAGGAATTTATATAATTGAGTTGAGAGATGAAAATAACCTTTCAATTGGGAATAGAAAAATCATCATTGAATAATATGATTTAAAACACCTTTCACAAGGTAGTTAATTATATTACCTTCTATATAAATCTAAAACAAGATTAAGGTAATTTATCGCAAACTCTTTTAGACAGCTAAATTCCACTTTAGTAAGACTAAAATTAGTATTGCTAAAATGCTTTAGAAGGTGTTTAAGAAGAAGTATTACTAATTAGTTAGTTTAAAAGAAAGAATTTTTTAGAGCGCAACTATTTTTTTGCTCTTAAGAACTTGTCCATTGGAATCAATTGTTATAATATAAGTTCCTTTAGCTAAATCAAAATTTAGCTTTGTTTGTGATTCATATAGAACACTTTCTTTTATAAGGTTTCCTAATACATTATATATTTTAAAATTTAATTTTGAGTAATTACTAGTATTTGAAACAAATATTTCTGCGTTATTTTGAAAAGATGATATTGATATTTCTGAAGGGTTAAATTTTTGATTTATGGTTGTTGCGTTATTCAAAGAAAAATCGACTGAGTCAATCATATTTAAATTTTCATCTAATGCGTAATATCTTACATAAATTGAAGTGTTGGTGTTTGAAAATAAAAAACTAGACTTTAAAAGAGAAATTTCCCCAACTCCAAGTGAAGTTGCAACTGGTATTGTAAAATCATTTCCTTGTGGAGCATAACATAAATTGTTATCACATAACTGGTCACTTAAAAAACTCCAAGAAAAGGTAAAGATTTTTCTTCTTACAGATATTTCTAGACTATCTAAAGAAGTATTTTTACATCCCATTGTAAGTTCTACAAAAGATGAATTTTCGTTTAGATTAACTGTAGTTCCATTTAAAATGTTCAGTGTGTCATACCCTAAACCGTTATCTAAATAGAACTCAACTTGGGAAAAGCTTTTTAAACCGAAAAGCAAAAAAAATATAAAAAATAAATGTTTCATCATAATATAACGTTAATCAAAACTACTTAATTTATTACTACAATTTTTATTTGTACACATAATTAATTAGATTAGCATGTAATTATATATATATTAAATATACTTAGTATGAGTAAAATTTCCTTGTTTATTTTGTTGTTTTTTTTAATGACAGATACATTTTGTCAAACATTTGTTAGCACAGTCCCTGAAAATAAAAATGTTATCCTTGAAGAATTTACTGGCCTTATGTGTACATACTGTCCAGACGGACATTTGATTGCAAACCAAATTAAGTCTTCAAACCAAGATGACTTTTTTACAATCAATATACATGAGGGTTATTATGCAGTTTGGCCAAACAGAGCAGACTACACTACCAATATTGGAAATGCAATTACTAATCTCTTTCCTTCTCACGGGCATCCTTCAGGAGTCGTTAACAGAGGAAACTCTGTATTGGGAAGAGGGCAATGGGCAGGTGCAGTAAATTCAACTATTGGTCAATCATCTTATGTAAATGTAGCTGCTAAATCAACTATTGACTTACTTTCTAGAGAGTTAACTGTTGAGGTAGAAGCATATTATACTGGAAGTGGCTCGGGACAAAATAATATTAATATTGCATTATTACAAAATAATGTTGAGGGTTACCAGTATAATGCCAGCGCAAACCCTAGTCAAGTTTTACCAAATGGGAATTATAATCATATGCACATGCTAAGGCATATGGTAACTGGGCTTTCTGGAGATGCTATTACTAGCACCAGCCAAGGTTCTTTTTTCTCTAAAACTTACACGTATTCTATTCCTCAAAATTTCAAAGCTATACCATTTGAGTTATTAGATGCTGAAGTTTTAGTTTTTGTAACTCAAGGATTAATGCCAGCGGTAACTGGATCTAAGTCGGCTATGGAATTTACTACTTCACAACCTGGTGTTTCTGCACTTTATTTAGATTCTGTGACCTCATCAGTAAATGACTACTGTATAACAAGTTATAAACCAAAAATTACAGTCAGAAATAATAATAATACGACTACAGCTAACTATGATGTAAGCTACACCTACAACGGTGGATCTCCAGTTTCAATTACAGAGATTAATTTAGGTCCAGATTCATCAAGAATCTCTACATTTCCTGCTGTCAGTATTTCAGAAGGTGAACACATATTTGAGTTCTTTATAGACAATAATAATTCAGTTATTGATGTCACTTCTAGTAACGATTATAACCCTTCAAAATTTTATACTGTTTCTAATAATATTGTCGACTTTGAAATTAATGAAGGTTTTCAATCTTATCAAATAAATAGTACATCTATCAACAAGGGGTTTTTAGAAAATAGTGAAGGGTTGTCTAACTTTAAAATCACCAACAGAGGAAATGGAAGTACTAGATCTCTCTTATTTGGAATATATGATTGGCCAAAAGATGTCTCATCAAGTTTAGTTTTTGACAATATTGATTTATCAAACACCACTTCCCCTTCTTTAAAGTTTTCTTATGCATATACTCAAAGAGTTGGAGGTACATTTGGCTCTCAAGATAGATTAATTGTTGAAGCAAGTTATAGTTGTGGAAAAACTTGGGTAACTCTTTTTGATAAGTCAGGAAACGAACTTCGGACATCATCCCCAAGAAATTCATTTTTCTATCCATTAGCATCTGATTGGGATGATGTATGGAAAGGGTTAGAGGCTTGGTCTAATGAAGACGATGTAATAATTAGATTTAGATGTATTTCAGATAATGGAAATAATTTATTTTTGGATGACATTCAGGTGGTAGATGCAGTTGGGATTGTGGAAAACAGTAATGCTTCAAGAGTATTTCCAAATCCAGCAGAAAACTCAGCTACTATCGAGTTGCAAGGGATTGAAGGAAAAAATATTAAAATCGAGCTGTATAATCTTCTTGGTGAAATTGTATTTACAAAGAACTATAAACCAACTTCTAACTTTGATTACCTCAATATAGATCTTTCTTTAATAAATAACGGAATTTACAATCTTGTTTTGAAAGATGGTGAGTCATTAAGTGCTAAAAAGTTACAGATTATAAAGTAAGATTTTTAATTTTTAATATTGTCTAAGGCCTGACATAATCAGGCCTTTTTTTGTATCTTAAATTATAGATTTGATATATTTATTCAATTATAAATTATTTTTTTGAATTCATTCTCTAAATATGTAATTGGTTTTGCTGGCGTTGTAACAGTACTAATTTATGGACAATCTATACTTGTTCCATTGATTTTTGCGCTGCTATTATGGTTTACTATTAGAGTATTTACTACAGTTTCTCAAAAATTTCCTGTTTATGGAAAGTGGGTGCCAAATAAACTAAAAACAATAATTACCACAATATTTATTTTTTCTATTCTTTACTTTTTCACACAGCTTATCTTATCTAGTTTTAATTCTATTATAGATTCACACCATGATTATAATGATAATATAAATGGATTAATAAATCTTATTAATAATAAATTTGAAATTGACTTACAGTCTTACATAGAAACTCAGTATACTGAAATAAGTCTTACTGGAATGGCAGAAATGCTTTTTGATGCAGTATCTAAAATCATAAGTAGTACATTAATGATAGTAATATTTACGATATTTATTTTTTTAGAAGAAACGAACTTTTCTCATAAATTAAAACAATTTTTATCAGAATCTAAGTCCGATTATAATGGTTTTAACAGTACACTTAATAAAATAGAATGGTCGGTAGCAAAATACTTAGGAATTAAAACAATGTCTAGCTTCATAACAGGACTATTGAGTTTTTTAGTTTTCTATATTTGTGATCTTAATTTTGCAATATTTTGGGCATTTCTAATATTTCTCTTAAACTTTATTCCCACTATTGGTTCTTTATTAGCAACATTATTCCCTGTTGTTTTTTCTTTATTGCAATTTGGTGATCTTTCAATTGCCTTTATTATTCTATTTGTAGTGGGATCCATTCAGGTTATTATTGGCAATTTTATAGAACCAAAGTGGATGGGGAACTCTATGAATATAAGTCCTTTAGTGAGTATTCTATCTTTAACGTTTTGGGGGGTAATATGGGGAACCACTGGAATGATAGTTAGCGTTCCTTTTACAGTTGTAATTATAATCATCCTTTCTGAAATTGAATACACTAGACCCTTAGCTATTTTACTTTCTGAAAAAGGGGATATCAATGAAAGGGAATAATCTAGATAATTCTTTTTGGAATCTTCGCTACCAAAACAATCAAACTGGTTGGGACTTAGGTCAAGTGTCTGAACCTATTAAAAAGTGGTTTGAAAATCAAGAAAATAAAAAAATTAATGTTTTAATACCTGGTGCAGGCAAAGGTTACGAAGTGAAATATGGATTTGAAAACGGGTTTGAAAATATTTTTTATATGGATTTTTCCAGTATGGCTGGAGACTTATTTAAGGAAACATGCCCAGAGTTTCCAAAAGGTCAAATTTTAGTAGGTGATTTTTTTTCACTTAAAAAACCATTGTTTTTTGATGTGATAATTGAACAAACTTTTTTTTGTGCAATTGATCCCGTATTAAGACCAATTTACGTAGAAAAAACTAACGAAATTCTAAAAGAAAATGGGGAAATAATCGGATTGCTTTTCAATAGAGAATTTGATACTAAAGGGCCTCCTTTTGGAGGAACTGAAAAAGAATACAAAAAGTTATTCAAAAGTAAATTTAATTTAAAAAAACTTGAAAATTGCTTGCTTTCGTCTTTGCCAAGAAAAGATTATGAGTTTTGGATAGAATTTATTAAAAAGAATTAAATAGCATTTATTAATTCTTCTGTGATTTCTAGATTGTGATAAACGGCGTTAATATCATCGTCTTCCTCCATCTTATCAATTAACTTCATTACTTTTTGAGCACTTTCTAAATCTAGAGTAGTGGTATCGATAGGAACTCTTTGGAGTTCAGAATTATTCGCTACCCATTTTTTTTCATCTAAAATCGCCTGCATTTTTCCATAATCATCAAAAGATGTTTGAATGATTACATCTTGGTCAACTTCGGATAATTCTTCCAAACCATAGTCTATCAACTCCATCTCTAATTCCTCTAAATCTTCAACTCCTAAACTTTCTTTTTTCAAAGTGAAAATCCCCTTTCTTTCAAATAAAAATCCTAATGAGCCATTGGTCCCCAAACTACCGCCATACTTATTAAAAATTGATCTTACTGAAGCCACCGTTCTGTTGTTATTGTCTGTAGTTGCTTCAATAAATACTGCAATTCCATTGGAGGCATATCCTTCAAAAGTTATTTCTACTAAATTAGCTCCTTCTCCTCCAACCCCTTTTTTAATAGCTCGTTCGATGGTGTCTTTTGGCATATTGGCGCCTTTTGCATTTTGAACTGCTAGTCTTAAAGAGGGATTGGTATCTAATTCTCCACCACTATCACGTGCTGCAATAGTTATTTCTTTTATTGCACGAGTAAAAACTTTAGCTCTTTTATTGTCTTGAGCAGCTTTTCTATGCTTAATATTTGCCCACTTACTATGTCCTGCCATGAAAAAAAGTTAATGTATAAAAGTAAAAAAAATTGCATTTCTAACAGATGAGCTTATTTTTGCTTAATTCTATAGAGATGACTAATAAATCTAATTTATACAAAAACATTCTTTCTGACATAGAAAATATCCTAGATTTTTCTGTTCCAACCTTTACTAACTTAGGAAATATTTCCGCTTTATTGAAAAGTCGATTTAACTGGTTTTGGGTTGGATTTTATAAAGTAGAGGGAGATTACTTAGTTCTTGATGCTTTTCAAGGGCCTGTAGCATGTGTAAAAATTAGGAAAGGAAAAGGAGTTTGTGGTAAGTCCTGGGAAGAAAACAAATCAATAGTAGTGAAAGATGTAGATTTATTTGAAGGACATATAGTTTGTAACGAGGCATCAAAGTCTGAGATTGTAATTCCAATTAGGAATAAAAAGGGAGAGGTTGCATATATTTTAGATGTAGATCACGATAGAATAAATGCATTTGATGAAGTAGATGAAAAAAATTTAAATTTAATTAATGATTTAATAGTTAAAATAATTTGAGATTTATTTATATAATATTATTTCTAGGGTTATTCAGTTGTGCTCAACAAACTTCTCTTACTGGAGGTGATAAAGATACCCTAGCCCCTGTTTTAATGGTAGATTCAAATATGAGTTTAGTTAATATGAAACAAAACAGTATAAATTTAGAATTCAATGAAAATATTCAATTTTTAAAAGGGAATAGAGCTTTAATAACCAACCCTTCAATTAGCGAAGTAAAAGTAAAAGAAGAAAAAAATAAAATTGAAATAAATTGGAAAGACACTCTTAATTCCAATACTACTTATTCTTTCTTATTTATAAAGTCCATTGCTGACATTACCGAAAAAAATAAAATAAATGAATTTAATTATGTGGTATCTACAGGTCCAAAAATTGATTCTGGATCTATAAAAGGAACAATTATAAAGTATCCAGAAAAAATGGTTTTTGAGAACGCCTTGATAAGGATAGTAAATGTTAATGACAATGAATTTACTTATAGAACTTACGCAGATAAAAACGGGAAATACCAACTTAACAACATAAAAAACGGCGAATACCAATTGTACTGCTTTCTAGATGAGAATGATAATTTACTATTAGATACTTTAACGGAAGATCATGGTTTTTGTAGAGATTCTATTTTAGTGAGTGATAGCTCTACAATTTTAAATACTATTGCTTTTAGCCCAAAAAGAAAAAAATCACTAGACAAGTCCTCTTTTAACTATTTCGGAAGATTAGAGTTGGAATTTAATATCCCTGTGGACTCTTGTATGGTTACAGACTTAACTACAAAGACGATCTACCAATCCAATGCGATGAACTCAAAGCATCTTTTTTATTTTTCTGATACACTAGCAAAACACTCTCTAATAATAAAAT
>ERZ802830.3625-NODE-3625-length-12930-cov-14.7137_pt1 | contig 12930 bp, 9 predicted proteins | sample MGYA00345654_ERZ802830 | MGnify/ENA primary metagenome ERZ802830 (study PRJEB30503, sample SAMEA104212375) | marine metagenome | biome: Westerlies Biome; feature: [SRF] surface water layer (ENVO:00010504) within the epipelagic zone...; material: water... | reverse complement strand
TTATCCCAATACTATTTGGACCTAAAATTCTTAAATTTCCTTTTTGGGCAATATCCAGAATTTTATTTTCTAAGTTTGCACCCTCCAAACCAGATTCGCTAAAACCTCCTGATAAAATTGTTGCACATTTTACGCCTATTGAAATAGCGTCATTAATTGAATCAATGATTTTATCTCCATCAAGAGCAATAAAAATATGATCGACTTTTTCGTTAATTTTCTTTAAATTTGAATAACATTTTAAACCAAAAATATTATCTCTATTTGGATTGACTGGGTATATTTTCCCTTTGTAACCATGAGCAACTAGAAATCTTTGAATTCTAGATCCAGTTTTTTTTGCGTTTGATGAGGCTCCAATAATTGCAATCGAAGACGGATTAAGAAAAGATTGTGTTAACTTCATATCAAACATAATTGACTTTATTTCTTTGTAGGCCGTTGCGAAAATCTGCATTCAAATATATCTTCTGCAATACGGTTCTTCATCATTTCAGTTGATCCCCCCGCTATTTGCCATCCTCTAGATTTCCTAAAACAATATTCAACTAATGATTCTTGAGAATAACCCATTCCACCCATAACTTGCATTGCTTCATTACAAATATCAAAACCAGCTTTATTACAAAAAGCTTTAGCAATTGAGGTATCCTTCGATGAAGGAAAACCTTTATCTGCATTAATTGCAGCTCTGTAAAGTAATAATCTTCCAGCCTCTATTTGAATTTTCATATCTGAAAATTTCCACTGAACACCTTGAAATTCACATATTTTCCGTCCAAATTGTTCTCGAGTAAGGGCATGTTCCCTTGCTGCATTAAAGGCAAATTCCCCTACAGCCAAAGATCTCGCAGTATTTCCAATTCTTTCTGCATTAAAACCAGCAATTTGTTTTTTAAATCCCCCTGGGCCTAAAAGAACATTTTCTTTTGGAACAAAAACATTATCAAAATATAGCGCACACCACTCTTCACCGTTAGTATATTTAGATGGTTTTCCTAGAGTGAAACCATCCATAGTCCTATCCATCAAAACAGAACCAATGCCATTAATTCCATCATGATATCTGACATAAACTAAAAATATATCCGCATCTGGTGAATTACTTGTAAAGACTTTACTACCTGAAATTCTAAATCCTTCTCCATCTTCAACTGCTTTTGTTGTTAGATCAGTTACAGCTGATCCTGCATTTGGTTCTGTCATTCCCAATGCAATGACAATTTCTCCCATCAGTAACCTACTTAAGTATTTTTCTTTTTGAAAATCTGAAGCATATTCTGCAAATGTTCTTAATGGACCAAAGCTTCCCGACTGAATAACATCAGCACTTCTTGGACAGACTAAGGCAACTTGTTCAATTGCAATTACAGCATCCATTAATTTACCACCCTGACCACCATCCTTTTCAGGAAGAGTAATGCCCATTAATCCATTTTTAGCAAATAGCTTAGCTACATCTTTTGGGAAGTTTGGATCATGGGCCCTTTCAAGGTTTCCTTCATTCAAGTGATTTTCGGCTAGGCTTCTTACTGAATTTTGAAAATATAATTGTTCTTCTGTTAAGTTAAAGTCCATTTTTATTCCTTAATAAATTATCCTCTTAGAGATTTTAGTTGATCAGAATACCCATTAGAATCTACCCAAACATCAATTAATCTTGTACCTTTAAATTTTGAAGATTCTGCAAGAGCAATTTTATAATCTTCTAAATTGTCAACTTTCCAAGATTTACAACCAAATCCACTTGCCACCTCTGCAAAGTTAGACCTTGGCCAAGTTGTCCCTGTTCTTTTAAGGTTTCTTGATTTTTGCTTTATATCAATTAATGATAGTGCACCATCATTAAATACTATAACTAAAATGTTAGCATTAAATTGAACAGCTGTGGCTAATTCTGCACAACACATCATAAAACCACCGTCACCAGTAAATGCTATTGCACCCCTTTCTGGACTTTCTAAAGCAGATGATATTGCAGCAGGTAAAGCAAATCCCATTGTTGCAAGACCATTTGAAATCAATAAATCAAAAGGTTTTGAAGCATTCCAAAATGCTGTAGCAGAAAACATGTGTGCACCCGCATCTACAGATACTCGTGGGCTGTTTTTTGAAAAAACTTGTGCATTTTCTACCATTGATTGAGGATTTAGCAAATTATCACTAGGGAAATTTAATTTTGATTTAATTTGATCTTTGAAATATTTAATTTCTGTTTTCTTCCAAATCGATTTAGTGAAGTATTGAAAATATTTTTTTAAATTGAAGTTTAAATCACCAAGTAAATTAGCGTCTGCGTTTACATAATGTACTTGGTGTTCAATTAACGAAATATTCAGAACCGGAATATTATAGGGCCATGGTTGAAGAATTAATTCAACAGGATCCAATCCTATCAAAATTATTAAATCAGATTCTGAAATAGAAACTTGTTCTGCTTTTCCTCCTGTAAAAATACCGACTAAATTATTGTTTTGGTCAGGAATTATACCTTTGGCTTTATAAGTGACAAGTATAGGACAGTTTAATATGTTACTAATTTTGGAAAGCACTTCAGATGTATCATCTATTAAGTTTTCTAATCCTAAAACCACAGCGGGTTTCTTCGATTTTTCTAACAAGTTTATAACTTTATTATCATAATCTAAGTTATTTATGTCCTTTTCTATTTTAAAAGAGTCTGATCCTTGATCTATTTGTTTTTGAGCCACGGAAGATATTAGTTCAATGTAAACTGGTCCATATGGGGGAAGTAAAGCACTAGACACAACTTTTTTAAATTCAATTTCTGGATTTTTATTTTGTAAATTTGTGTAATCCTTACTAAATGGAGACATAAGTTTTTTTTGATCAAATACCTGATGTGTTACAAATGAGCTTAAATTGTCTGAAAACCCGTCACTAAATAGTATAAGTGGTGCTCTATCTAGAGCTGAATAAGCAATTCCATTCATAGCATTTGAGAGTCCTGGGCCTTTGGTAACTAGAGCAACTCCGATAGATTTTGTTAATTCCCCATATACACATGCCATTATAACAGCAGCATCTTCTCTTTTTACTAGATAAAATTTAATGCCAACACTCTCTGCTGCATCAATTAAATCTAAACTACTACCTCCGCCTGGGACACCAAAAATACTTTTAATGCCAATAGATTTAAGATGTAACGCAATCATTTTAGAAATTGTCTGTTTTTGTACCATTATAACTTAACTCTTTTAATTATAAGATTTCCTGTTGGATCCATCTTAACATTATATTTTGGAGGAATAATTAGAGTAGATTCTCTTTCTTCTATAACCAAAGGACCTTTTGCTTGAAATGATCTTGGTATTTTTTTTCTATCTATTACCTTTGTGCTTAAATATGATTTTCCACCAAAATAAACTGGTCTTTTTTTAGTGTAAATGTTTTTAGTAGATGAACTAAAATCTTTATTTTTAATTTTAAACTTTGCAGCAGGGCCTGAAGCAATAGTTCTCCACGAAATAATTTCCAATGGCATTTTTTCTGTTCTACCAAAGAGAATTTTATAAACTTTCTCAAATTCAATTTGAATATTTTTAATGTTTTTATTTTCTAAATTACCCTTACTTAGAGGAACTTCAATTTCATAACCTTGACCAACATATCTCATCAAGATACTATTAGCGATAGTAATGTCGTCTAAAGTTGTCCCTGTTTTTAATAAAGATTTTATCCCACTTTTGTGCATAATCTTAAATTGATTTTGCATCTTGGAAAAATTCAATTCTTCAAGTAGTTGCATATCAGTTTGTACTAGTTCAAATGAGTTAGGTGATGCTATCATACCTAAAGCAGAAGCCACCCCAGCATTGGCAGGACTTATCATCTGATTTATATTCATTTTGGACATCAAACTACAAGCATGAACAGGTCCTGCTCCACCAATTGGAATCATAGAAAATTTTTCTATTTTTCTTCCTTTCTCTAAAGCATGAATACTTGCGGCTTGTGACATATTCTCTGTAACTATTTCATGTATCGCCCAAGCCGCATTTATTATTGTTATACCTAGAGGATCGGCAATATGTTCTTTAATGGCTCTTTCAGCATTTTCTCTAATTAACTTCATATCGCCACCTAGAAAATTCTCAGCATCTATATATCCCAAAATCAAATCTGAATCTGTTACAGTTGGTAATTTACCACCTAACCCATAACATGCCGGCCCTGGATATGAACTTGAACTATCTGGACCAACTTGTATTAAACCCATGCTATCTATTCTTGCTATACTTCCACCACCAGCTCCTATCTCAATCATATCAACAACTGGGACTTGTAGAGGCAACCCACTTCCTTTAGAGAATCTAAAAACTCTTGCAACTTCGAACATTGTTGTTCTGTTTGGTTTGCCGTTCTCTATTAAACAAGCCTTGGCGGTAGTACCCCCCATATCAAAACATAAAATATTATCTTGTTTTAAAAGTTTCCCATACAAAGTAGCTGCTTGGGCACCACCTGCTGGGCCAGATTGTACTAACCTAATTGGGAATTCAATTGCAGTTTTTTCATGAACTATTCCACCATCAGATAACATCAAAAAAAGGTCATTAATAATTCCAATTTTCTTTAAACCTTTTACTAGTGAAGAAACATAACTCTTAAAAATTGGTTGAACGTACGCATTTGCAACTGCGGTTGATGTTCTTTCATATTCTCCAATTTCTGGACTTACAATACTTGAAAGACAAATATTAATATTTGGAAGATGAGCCTCTATAATTTTTTTTGCCAACTTTTCATGTGATGAATTTTTAAATGAATGCATAAAAACTATGGCTAAAGTCTCAACACCTGATTTTGCAATTTTTCTTGCAATTTTTATTAATCCTAACTCATCTAAATTTTTAATAACCTCTCCTTTAAAATTAATTCTTTCTTCGATTTCGAATCTTAATTGTCTGGGAACAATTGGTGCAGGCATCTCTAAATCTAATGAAAATAAATCATATCGCCATTCTCTTCCAATTTCTAAAACATCTTTAAAACCTTGTGTTGTAAGTAAAGCAGTTTTGACTCCTTTTCTTTCAATTAATGCATTAGCAACAAGGGTCGTTCCATGAATAATTCGGCATTTTCTTGGATCAATTTTATTTTTTTCAATTATATTTTTTACACCGTTTAAAACTGCTTCAGACGGATCTTTAGGGGTTGTTAATACTTTCCCATTAAACTGAATTCCATTTTTTTGATTTACAGCCACTATATCTGTAAAAGTGCCACCAATATCTACTCCAATACGAAATTCATTAAGTTGATTTGACATTACTTTTCCTTGAAACTTTATTTTTATAAATTAATTGAGCCTTTTTTAGGCTTAACAATCCTGTTAAAATGTCTTCTAAAACTTTATCCTTATCCCTTTGACTTGGAGAAAACACGCCACCACCACCAGGAGTTTGAAAAGTTGCAATGTCTCCGAATTTTAGAGAGTAAGTGGTTTTTGCAGGTATTTTTTTGTTATTCACCAGATCAATTCCCTTAGATCCATTGCCTCCTCCTAAAATACCTCTTGGAGGATATACAACTCTTTCATGTCTTATAGTCATCATTATTGGTTTCTTAGAAGTTGACTCAAATGTAATCTTTTGCGCTGGTCCACCAACATATTTACCAATACCTTGAGTATCTTTTACAAATGATTTTTCGTGTATAATTAGTGGGGCTTGATTTTCAAATTGTTCAATTGATTGATTAGACACATTACTTGGAAAACTTAGACAACCAGGTCCATCACTTTTACTTCTTGCACCATGACCACCGTTCATAAAAAACATTTTTACAAAAGGACTGTCATCAATTTCTTTTCTACCTTTAAAGTAAATATTCCATAGAGGAGACCCTGACTCAGCTATTATATTATTTGGAATTACCTTAGATAAAGCACCATAAATTGATGGAGGAATATAATGACCAGTGAGATGTCTTCCCCAAACTGGTGCAGGTCTTTTGGGATTAACTATTGTTCCCTCAGGAGCAATAATTTTTACAGGTCTAAATGAACCATCATTATTTGGCGCTGTAGGGTCTATGGCACATTTCAGAGCATAACAAGCATATGCATATGTATAATTAAAAACACTATTAATAGGCCTATTGATTTGGTTTGATGTTCCCGTAAAATCAACAGTTATTTGATCTTTATTTATCAATATAGAACATTTTATTTTCAAAGGATGATCAAAACCGTCAACTAACATTTCATCTTCATATTTCCCATCTGGAATATCAGCAATTTTTTTTCTCATACTTACTTCAGATCTCATCAGAATATCATGTATTATCTGATCAAGATTATTCAGATTCTCTTCATCAAGTAGGTTTAATAACTTTGTTGTAGCGACCTTATAAGCAGAAAATTGAGCCCTAATATCCCCTAAAGTTTCTTCTGGTTCACGAAGATTCTGCTCTAAAAAAGAAATAATAGTTTTATTTTCGATACCTTTTTCAACAATTTTACAAATTGGAATGCATAATCCTTCTTCATAACTATCTTGTGCATTTGGAGATGGCGCTCCACCAATGTCAACCGTATGAGCAGTACTACCTGCAAAAGCTATTAATTTATTTTTTTTAAATATTGGATATATCATTGTGATATCGTTTAAGTGTCCGGTGCCCAACCAAGAATCATTTGAGATAACAACATCACCTTCATTGAATTGTTCTGCAGGAATTATTTTTAATATTTCTTGAAGTGTATGTGGCAAAGTTCCTATAAAAGATGGAATGCTTTTTTTAGTTTGAATAAACTGTCTTCCTCTAGTATCAAGCAAACTAAAAGCCATATCATAATTTTCCCTGACAACTGCAGAAAAAGAAGATCTAATGAAGCTTTCTGCCACCTCATCTATCATTCCATTAAGCCTCTTCCAAATAATACCCAACTTTATGGGATCAATTTTTGACATATTATATTTCCTAATTTTTGTAAGTGGAAGTAATCCAGTTCTCAAAATTTGAGTTCTTTCCTCGAACTATTTCAGTGAATTCGTGTTGTAATAATTTAGTGATTTTACCCGGTGTTCCGTCTCCTGCTAGCATTTTGTCAACGCTTAAAATTGGCATTATTTCTTGTCCTGTCCCACAATAAAAAATTTCATCTGCTATATAAAGTTCAGTTCTATCCACATCCCTAGTTTCAGTTTTTAATTTAATCTTTTTTGAAATTTCTAAGATACTATCTCTAGTGATACTCTCTAATATCCCACTTGTTATATTTGGAGTAATGAGATTTCCATTTCTGAGCAAAAAGATGCATCCACCAGGTCCCTCACTAACTTTTCCATTAGGACCAAGCATTATTCCTCCATCATAACCACTTTCCTTAGCTTGGATGCTTGCTAGCCTACTATTGAGATAATTTGCAGAAGCTTTAATACGAGGTGGACTGGCATTGTCATCTAATCGTTGCCATGAACTTATAGTAAAATTTTTACCTTCAGTAAAAGCAATAGCTCTTGGTCTTGGATAACTCACAATTGAAGTGCTCACAGGAGTTCTTACTGCCATTTCACCCCAGTCGTCTATATAACCCTGTAACCTAATGTAAATATCTTCTTGATATTTGTTTGCTTGTATATTGCTTATGATATCAGATTTAATTGATTGAATATTCGGATAATCTATAAACTTTAAAAGTTTCATAGAGTTGAGAAATCTATTTAGGTGTTCTTCTAATCTAAATATATATAACTGTTTATGTTCTTGATTCCAATAAGCCCTAATACCCTCAAACACTAAAGCAGCATAAGATAATCCAGGGGCCGTTATCGATACTTTAGCTTCTTTTAATGGCATTAAATTTCTATTAATAGTTACTAACTTTATTTTTTCTTTTGCAGTACTTGATAATGATTTCATAAAAAATCCTTATAATTATTTATTAGTTATTTTTTCTAAATTTTGTAATTTTCTTCTATTCATAACCACGAATGAGGCTGTAACCATTATTAAAATCAAAATTAGAAAGGCCGGACGCGTAAAGATGAATCCAATATTTAGGTCATGTGAAGAACCTAGAAGAATAGTAATTCTTAAGTTTTCCTCTAAAATAGGAATAAGAATAAAACCAATTAACATAGGTACTGTGGGAATATCGCATTTAATCATTAAATATCCTAATATACCAAAAATGAAAACTAATTGGATATCAAATATTGAGCCTCTTAAAGCATATGCCCCGGCAGAAGCTACAACTAATACTGCAGGAAACAATAATCTTTTAGGCACTGTGACAACATGTTTACACATCCTGATAAGACCGTGTCCTAAAACTAAATTAAACAAATTGGCTACAATTAAAGCTGCAAAAATAGCATAAATTTCTATTGGATTATCCTGAAAGACTACAGGACCAAGAGTAATTCCCTGTATTAAAAAGGCTCCCATGATCAGTGCTGCAGCAATGTCACCTGGAATACCGAAAGCTAATAATGGGATCATGTTAGAACCAGAGACAGCATTATTAGCAGACTCAGAGGCTGCCACCCCCTCCAGGGAACCTTTACCAAATTCTTCAGGAAATTTTGAACTTCTTTTTGCTTCACCGTATGCTAAAAAAGCTGCAATAGTTGAACCCAAGCCTGGCATGGCTCCTATTAAAGTACCTAATCCAGAAGATTTTAAAATAGTTGGTAAAGTAGATTTAAATTCTGACCATGTGACTATATTATCAATCTTCTTTTTAGAAAAAATTAATGTGCTAGATGCTAGCTTTTTAACTGGTTGCTCCATTTGTCGTATTGCTTCTGAAACAGCCAAAGTTCCTATAAGCATTGGAATTAATCCAATACCTTCTTCTAATTCTAAATAATCGAATGTTAATCTTGGTGTAGCTGTAATTGGATCAAGACCAATCATGCCTATAATCATTCCCAAAAATACAGATAACAATCCTTTCCAAATAGAATTGCCTGTTAAAGAGCTAATACAAATAAGTGAAAACCCAGTCAACAAAGCATATTCAGGTGGGCCAAAATTAAGGGCTATACTTGCTAAAAAGCCAGCAGCAAAAATCAACATTACATCACTAAATGTATCTCCAAAGACAGATGAGTATAGAGCCATTTTCATAGCTTTCATACCTTTACCTTTTTGGGCCAAGGGGTAACCGTCGAGAACAGTAGCTGCTGCTGCTGGTGTGCCTGGAGTTTTTATTAAAATAGCAGTAATAGAACTTCCAAATAAAGATCCTTTAAACATTCCTAGAAGCATTGGTATTCCAATCCACGGATCTAGATAAAATGTATAAGGGACTAATAAAGCGACTGCCATTGAAGCCGTTAAACCTGGAATAGCACCTAATATTTGGCCTGCTATCAATCCAATGAAGATTGCAATTAATGCTTCTGGTGTAGTAGCTAATTGAATGCCTGCAATTATATTTTCCATTAATTTAAAATACCTTCAAGAACTTGTTTTAAAATTTTACTTTCAGGTAAGAAAATATTGAAACCTATATTGAAACCGACATAAATAAAAAGTACGAGAAAAGTTGAAAAAATACTTAATATTAAAACTCTTTTTTCTCCAAGTATGAAACTCAAAACAATTATAAAAATAAAACTTCCTAAATAAAAACCTAAATATTCAATAAAAAGAAAACAATATAACAAACAAATCAATATTATATTAAATGACCTACTTAAGTTTTTTTTTGAAAAAATGACTATGCCATTTCTAACATTATTATTTTTTTTAAAAAAAAATATATTTATAAATTGAAAAGCTAGAGTAAAGAAAGTCAACAAACCAACAAGATATGCTGTAAAACTTGGAGGCAACCCATCTTTTATCCCAAAATTTTCTGGATCTATTATACTGTTAGGTATAACCCAAAAAACAAAAAATAAGGTTAGGCATAATAATCCTATAATTAACAATTTTTCGTGATTGATTTTATTAAAATTCATACTTGCTCTTGAATAGAATAACTTACAGAGCCAAGTCGTATGGCTCTGTAAATAAAATCATATTTAGAATTTAACTCCTGCTAAAACTTTTCCTGCTGCAGAATAATCTGCACGGACAGATTTAGTAAAGTCAGATGAGTTTGCATACTTTGGAGTAGCTTTTAGTTTTTTCAAAAGGCCAATAAACTTAGATGACTTCATTATTTTACCAAGGGCGTCATCCCATTTGTTAATTACGTCCTGAGAAAGCCCACTTGGTCCTGCAAGACCAAAAAATATTGCTGGAGATAGAGGATAACCGAGTTCAGCAAGAGTTTTTTGATTTGGTGCTGAAGGATTCCTGTCAGGGGTAGATTCTGCAATGATTTTTATAGTACCTGCAGCTAAAGGAGCCGCAAAATCTGAAATAACAGCCATATCTATTGTTTTACCCAGAAGAGCCGCCAGTGCTTTTGCTCCACCCTTAAAAGGGACATATGTAGTCGATGCACCTTCTTTCTTAAAAGCTGCCAGCATGGCCATGTGAGGACCACCTTTTTGACCAGCTGTTGACCATCTTAGTTTACCTGGGTTTGATTTTGCAAAAGACATCATGTCTTCAAAAGATTTCCATTTACTTCCACTTCTTAAAATAACTGGCATTGGACTAGAGACGAATTGACCTAAATATGTCAAATCATTCATTGGTTTATACGGCATCTTCATGAAATGAGGACGAATAGTAATAGGACTAGTTGATATAAAGCCGATAGTATATCCATCAGGCTTAGATTTGGCTACAGCTCCTATTCCTATAGTTCCACCACCGCCTGTCTTATTTTCAACTAATACTTTTACACCTAAAATATCAGTTGCTAAATCTGCGATAAATCTAGAAGTGGTGTCTCCTCCTCCACCAGCTCCATATGGAACTATTAATTTAATTGGTTTAGATGGATAATTATCTGCAAATGCGTTTGATATTAAAAAAAGAGTAATTGAACAAGTCAATAATACTCCTTTAAACAATGACTTTAAAAACATCTATTTCCTCCTTAATAAAATTAAACTTTAAATAAATAACTTTTTATTAACTATAAAAACTTCTACCATGATTACAAATGCGAATTACTAATGAAGGCATGATAAAAACTCATAGGCTTGTAGATGATTAACGTAAAAAAATTAATAGCATTTAGAGCTGTGCTTGAATCTAATTCAATTACTGGTGCAGCTGATAAAATTGGCCTGACTCAGTCTGGAGTTAGTAGATTAATAACAAGCCTTGAACAAGAATTAGATTTCCCTTTATTTAATAGAATTAAAGGGCGTATTCAAATTACAAGTAGAGGGGAAAATTTTTATAAAGAAATAGAGCCTCTTTTGTCTGGCATGGATCAAATTCCAACATTAGCAAGGCAAGTAAAACAATATCAATATTCGCGTCTAAGAATTATAACACTGAATTCATTAGCTCATAGCTTAATTCCACTTGGATTAAATAAATTTTGCAAAAAGCATCCTCATGCTAATGTTGCAATTACTATTAAAAGCAGGAATGAACTAATACATTGGGAAGGAGGAGAACATTTTGACGTGGCACTAGTATCATTACCCTTTGAACAAAGAGTTTTTAAAAAAAAAGAATTTATCTCTTTTTCTGCAGTTGTGGCAATTTCTAAGGATGACCCCTTAAGCAGTAAAAAATTTATAAAGATTAAAGATCTTAAAAATAAAAATTTAATTAGCTTGGACCCAACAGGAATATTTCAAACTTCTATTAGAAAGAAATTCCAAGAACAAAATATCGAGCCAATTATAAAAATACAAACAACATCTATGCTCCAATCTGCTCAAATGGTTGGGAATGGTATAGGTATAGCTATAATTGACCCTTTCATCGGCCATATAATTTCTAGCGATATTATTTTGATAAAACCCTTAGAACCATCTATTAAATTTGATTATGCATATATATGGCCTGAAGGAAGAGAGTTGTCAGCTCTTGCAATGGACTTTATTTTAGAAATCAAAAAAATTGCAAAAAAAGTTTCTAAATAAATTTTTATTTATTTATGTAGAAATTTAATTACTTCCTCTTTAAAAATTTTCCAACCATTTTCTGTTTCAAGCAAAATATGATTTTTACTTTTAATGGGAACAAATTTACTGTTTTCAATATTAGCCGCAAGAAATTTACCTTCCGAAATTGGAACCCTTGCATCATCAGTACAATGAAAAATAATAGTGGGAACTTTTAATTTAGATAATATTGCAGTTATATTTATTTGGTCGTTAGCATTTGAAATTTTTGCTGCATTTTTTGCTGATGTAGTAATTTTCATTATTTTGTTGAATGAGTCCATTTGTTCTTTAGAACCTTCTGGTATCATAGATGTAGTAAAAAATTGTCTAAATGCTGGATTTTCATCTTCCCAACCACTTAAAATCATTGTCTGCTCCATTTTACTTTTTGATTCATATTCAGGGTCATTTCTTTGTCCTTTTCCCCTAGCAAAACCGCCTATTAAAATTAAATGTGAAACTTTATCTGGATTTCTAATGGCATAAGCTATAGAGACTGCACATCCTTGTGAAACACCTAAGATTGGAAACTTTTCAATTTTTGTATTATTAACTACTGCCTCCATATCTTCCACAAAGCTATCGAAAGATATTTCTAATGGATCTAATTCAGAAGAACCATTCCCTCTTTGATCAAACCTAACTAAAGTATGCTTTTCTGCTAAGAATCTATACATATGTTTCCAAATTGGACTTCTCCAATCATGTTCAAGGCTGCTCATAAAATTAGGGGCTTTTAATAAAGGAGGACCATCGCCTACCTTTGCGTAAGCAATAATTGTATTATCTTTGGAACTACAATATCTAATTTCTTGATCACTCTCCGTTAAGATGTCTGAGTTAGAAGTGATATCTTTTTTATTGCCATTTACTAAAATTTTATAAACTTCTATTTTTTGGCTAATATTTTTTAAATATTGACTAC
>ERZ802830.3624-NODE-3624-length-12930-cov-15.0888_pt1 | contig 12930 bp, 12 predicted proteins | sample MGYA00345654_ERZ802830 | MGnify/ENA primary metagenome ERZ802830 (study PRJEB30503, sample SAMEA104212375) | marine metagenome | biome: Westerlies Biome; feature: [SRF] surface water layer (ENVO:00010504) within the epipelagic zone...; material: water... | reverse complement strand
AAAGGATGCATTTAATTCCAGAAGAAATGCATCCTTTTCTTTTAAAGCAATATAGCAATTCTGTTCTATAAACTATAACCTTGTTCGTTATGCTCACTAATATCTAAACCAACATCTTCATCTTCTTCAGATGCTCTAACATCAGTCACTAAATTAACTAATCTTAGAATTACGTATGTAACTACGGCTGTATAAGCTGAGATAACTATAACTCCTTGAAGTTGAATCATTAACTGAGCAATTGCACCATCTTCAGAAATACCAGCAGCACCCGAACCAAGAAAACCATCAGGACTACCTACAAAAGCAATCATAATAATACCCAAGATTCCGCCGACACCATGAACAGGGAATACATCTAGCGAATCATCAATTTTGAAGTAAGATTTAACTGCCTGAGTAGCATAAAAACATACGAATCCTGCTAAGAAACCAATTAATAATGCACCAGCGGGACCAACAGATCCAGAAGCTGGTGTGATAGTAGCTAAACCAGCTACCATACCTGTAGCTATACCAATCATTGTAGCTTTACCTGATTTTATCCATTCAATAGCCATCCACGTTAATGCACCTGTTGCAGCACTAATATGAGTTACTAACATGGCCATACCTGCTGAACTGTCTGCAGCAACAGCACTACCAGCATTAAAACCAAACCAGCCTACCCATAGCATTGATGCACCAATCATGACCATTGTTCTATTATGCGGCGGCATTGGTGATTTCATGAATCCATTTCTTTGACCTAAGTAGATAGCTGCTACCAATGCTCCAATTCCACATGTGGCGTGAACAACAAGACCGCCTGCAAAATCAATAACACCTATACTACCTAGATATCCACCACCCCAAACCATATGACATGCTGGAAGATATACAAAAGTAAACCATGCAACTGAAAAAATACACATGGCAGTAAATTTCATTCTCTCTGCAAATGCACCAACTACAAGAGCTGGAGTTATGATTGCAAAAGTCATTTGAAAGGTTATAAATACTGATTCAGGTAGTGTTCCTGAAAGCGAGTCTCTCTCTACACCGTTTAAAAATAGTGCGCTCAGATCACCTATGAATAACCCATCACCTTTAAAGGCTAAACTATAACCATATACAACCCAACAAACTGACATTAAACAAGCAATTGTAAAACATTGCATCAATACAGAAAGAACATTTTTTGATCTTACTAAACCACCATAAAACAATGCTAATCCAGGTAATGTCATTAAAAGAACTAATGCGGTCGAGGTTAATATCCAAGCAGTATCACCTGAATTTATTTCCTCTCCCTGAACAAATTGAGTAGCTAAGATGCTACATAAGACTAAACATATCTTATTCATTATATCTCCCTTAAAAATATATATATTATATGTAAGCAATTTTTATGCCATTTAACGTAATAAAAGATGTGTAAATGGAGTGCATAAAAAAAGAGCCGTTAAAGGGGGAGATAACGGCTCTTTTTCGTGTTTTTATAAGTTAGGTATAAAAGGGGGAGATATAAACCTAACTCATAAACTTAAAATTCTGGATAAGCATCAACTCCTATCTCAGAACTATCAAGACCAGCATATTGCTCTTCATCAGTTGCTCTGATGGATACAACGCTATTAATTATTGAAATAACAATGTAACTAGCTATAAATGTAAAGCCGGCAATTGATACAACTCCTATAGCTTGATAGCCAAAAGATGCATCAGATGTAAATGGAACAACCATAACACCTAAAATACCAACAACACCATGAGCAGATATAGCACCAACTGGATCGTCAATTTTTAGTGTCTTATCAAGGAATAATATTGAGAAGTAAACTAAAGCACCTCCAAGAGCACCTATTACGACTGCAGTTCCTGCAGAAGGTGCACTAGGACCAGCTGTAATAGCTACTAAACCAGCAATAGCTCCGTTCATAGCCATAGTTACATCCATTTTCTTTGTTAACACTAAACTGAGCAAGATTGCAGCAACAACACCACCAGCAGCAGCCATATTTGTATTTAAAAATACTTGAGCTACAGCCACAGCGTTTGATTCAGTGCTTACTTTTAACTCTGAACCACCATTGAAACCAAACCAACCCAACCAAAGAATCCAAACACCTAAAGCCGCCATTGGAATATTAGATCCTGGCATTGGTAGTGATGTTCCATCTTCAGCATATTTTCCATTTCTAGGACCAAGAACTAAAACAACTGCCAAGGCTGCTGCTGCTCCACATAAATGGACTGTTCCAGAACCAGCATAATCAGAGTATCCCATTGAGCTTAAGAATCCGCCGCCCCAGTTCCAATATCCTTGGATAGGGTAAATAATTCCTGTTAAAACAATTGCAAATAAGAAGAAAGGTATTAACTTCATTCTACCTGCAACAGCTCCAGATACAATTGACATAGCTGTAGCGACAAATACCACCTGAAAAAAGAAATCAGCTTGGTGTGCATAATAAGTCACGCCATCTTCCATTCCATAAGGCATACCAATTTCTTCCATTGGGAGAGATGTTGATAAGCCCCATGAGGTTGCAAATGCAGGTAAATAGCCTGCGATAATTGTTGCATCACCTGGATACATAACCATAAACCCGCACACTAAGTACATAATGCAAGCTATTGAATATAAGCCTATGTTTTTAGTGACAATCTCTGATACATCTTTCTTTTGAACAAGTCCTGCTTCGAGCATAGTAAAACCAGCTGCCATAAACATGACAAGAGCTCCAGACATAACTGCATAAAATGTATCTAATGCAAAAATAGTTTCCATTCTTAACTCCTTATATTGCCTCAGAACCAGTTTCACCAGTTCTGATTCTGACGACTTCGTCGACAGATGTTATAAATAATTTTCCATCACCAATTTTTCCAGTCTGAGCTGTTGTAACTATCGTCTCTTTAACTAAATCAGCCTTAGCATCATCAACTAAAATTTCTAGTTTTATTTTTGGTAACGTATCTACAGAATATTCAGAACCTCTGTACATTTCTGTATGTCCTTTTTGTCTTCCATAACCTTTGACTTCGGTTATAGTTAGACCTTCGATTCCAGCACTCACTAGAGCCTCTCTAACTTCTTGAAGTTTGAAAGGCTTAATGATTGAAGTAATTAATTTCATAATATATAAATGGGTATATTAAAAATTAAAGACTTGCTGATACTGAAAATACAAATGCATCTTCGTCAGGCCCATAAAAGAATTCACCAGCTGCATCTTTGTCAGCAGAGAAATCAGAATATGCAAAGCCACAGTCATAAGATCCACATGAGAAACCATATGAAATTAATAAATTGTCACCCATGTCATCATATGTACCATATGAGAAAGCAATTGCTCCTAATGCATATGAAACTTCTAAGTAGTCAGTAAATCCATCAGTTGTCGCATTTGCATATGTGAAACCGAAATCGCCCATGCTTAAGCCAAGCACTACTTCTTCGAAGTCATAAGCGCTAATTCCAGGATATTGGAATGATACATATCCAAGATCAACACCAATGCCATTAACTTCAGTAGCATATCCAAAATAGACATCAAACTCATTACCTGAGCCATAGTCTGTTAATACGCCTTCATCATCTGTTGCATAACCCCAGTTAATATTTGCTCCCCAGACTCCTGCATAAAATCCATTGTCAGCAGAATAGTCAAAGCCACCAGAGACAGAGATGCCATCAGATTGAGTCATTCCTCTCCATATATAATCTGATGTTATGCCAACATTAGCACTTACACTTGCAAAGGATGGAAGAGACACTAAAAGCCCAACCATTAAAAATAATTTTTTCATGTTTTTCTCCTTCATATGAAAATAATTAATATTCATTATTTGTAATGCAATTTATGTGCCAAAAGTAATTTTTTATTATTTTTTCAATTCCAAGTTATAATTTTTGTACTAAATGGAGAAACTTAATGGATTTAAAAAATAATATTGCTCTAGTTACTGGAGGAGCTTCAGGTTTAGGAAGAGGGACTGTTGAACATTTTGTAGCACAAGGATGCAAGGTTGCTATTTTAGATATTAATGATGATAAAGCTAATGAAGTTATTGATTTATTAGGGTCTGAAAATGTTTCTTATTTCAAGACAGATGTTATGAATGAAGATTCTGTGCAAAATGCTATCAGTAGAATTAAAGAATCTTTTGATAAGCTAAATTTTATAATTAATTGTGCAGGTACTGGCTATGGCGCAAGAATATTAGGAAAAAATGGGCCACATCCGTTAGATATTTTTAAATTTATTATTGATTTAAATCTAGTCGGTACATTTAATGTTATGAGACTTGGAGCTGAACTAATTGATTCTAACGAGCCTGACGAGAAAGGTGAGAAAGGTGTAATTATTAATACCGCATCAATAGCAGGATATGAAGGTCAGATTGGTCAGTCTGCATATGCAGCATCGAAAGCAGGAGTTATTGGTATGACCCTAACTGCGGCTAGAGATTTAGCAAGACACAGTATAAGAGTGTGTACAATTGCTCCTGGTATATTTGATACTCCACTTATGTCTTTAGCTAAAGAAGAAAATAAAGAGGCTTTGTTAAGTTCTACTCAGTTTCCTCATAGGTTTGGAGACGTAAAAGAGTATGCCCAACTTGCTGAACATATTATTAATAATACCTATCTTAATGGAGAGACAATTAGACTTGATTCAGCAATGAGAATGGAAGCTAAATAACTTTTATTGACTTGCGACCCAATAAGTCATAGCTATAACAGATACAATCACAAGAAATAATATAACATTTGCATCTGATTTACTGTCTTCATTTGCCTCTTGTGATTCATAATATTTTTTAAAATCATCATTATTCATAGTTAAACTCCGTGCTTTATAACAACTCTACCAATTTGTGCGCCATTTAAAATTGCTGTAATTTCATTTCCAATATCATGAAGGCTTATTACTTTACTATATTCTTCAAGATTTAGTGACCAATCTTTTGAAAAAAGTTCCCATATTTGTTCTTTAAAATTAATATCTGACTCAGCTGAATCAATTCCAATCAATGAAATACCTCTTAAAATAAAAGGGAAAACTGAAGAAGTGAATTTCATACCTGCCACATTACCACAACAAGCAACACTTCCATGACTTGAAATCATTGAGAGCATTTTTGATAAAATATCACCTCCAACTGTATCAATACCTGCTGAATAATTAGCTTTATCAAGGGCTTTTACTGGTTCAGACATAAAATTATGCCTATCAATAATTGTAGAAGCACCCATCTTATTTAGAATTTTTATCTCATTAGGTTTGCCAGTAATTGCATGCACTTCGAAGCCTAACTTAGATAACAAATTTACTGCAACTGATCCAACTCCGCCTGTAGCTCCTGAGACTAGTATTGGCATACTTGAAGATGGTTTAGCATCTAATATTTTTTTTACACATGCTCCAGCAGTCAGACCAGCTGTTCCTAATGACATTGAATTTAGCAAGGATAAATTATCAGGAAGGGGTATAACCCATTGCTCAGGTATTTGAACTAATTCTCCAAAACCACCAAACACTGACATTCCTAATTTGTATCCAGTTGCTATAACTTTGTCACCAATCTTAAAATTTTGAGATGAGGATTGTAAAATTTCTCCAGCAACGTCAATACCTGGTACAAATGGATATGAGGATGCAACTCCTTTAACGCCAGTGGCCGCTAGTGCATCTTTATAATTTAATGAAGAATAATGCACCTTTATAATCACATTACCAGGTTCAATATTAGGCATTTCAAGTTCTTTAATTGAACCAGAATATGAACTATCTATTTCTTCAACAAGGTAAGCCTTATATTTCATATAATTTTATTCAGAAAGATACTTTTCAGCATCTAATGCAGCCATGCAACCAAATCCAGCTGAAGTAACTGCTTGTCTATATACTTGATCAGAGACATCGCCAGCTGCAAATACGCCTTCAACAGATGTAGATGTCACCATGCCTGAGGTACCAGACTTAATTTGTATATACCCATTATCCATTTCAAGTTGGCCTTCAAAAATATCAGTATTAGGTTTGTGGCCAATAGCAATGAAAACACCCATTACCGAAAGTTTTTTCTCTTTACCATTGGCATCTAACAAAACTCCATTGACACCCATTTGATCACCAAGCACTTCTTTAAGCTGTGTGTTCCAGAGAATTTCAATTTTGCCATTAGCTTCTTCTTTAAAAACTCTTTCCTGTAATATTTTTTCAGCACGAAATTCATCTCTCCTATGCACAAGATAAACTTTTGAACATATTCTAGAAAGATATAAAGCTTCTTCCACAGCGGTATTTCCTCCTCCAATAACAACTACTTCTTGATCTTTATAAAAGAATCCATCACAAGTAGCACATGCAGAAACACCTCTTCCTAAAAATTTTTGCTCAGATGGAAGGCCCAAATACATAGCACTTGCACCAGTGGAGATAATCAATGAATCACATGTATAGGAATTAGTGCCTTTTAAAACAAAAGGTCTAGTTGAAAGATCAACTTCATTAATATGATCATTTATAATTTCCACCCCAAATTGTTGAGAATGTTTTTTCATTCTATCCATTAGTTCAGGGCCTTGAAGTCCATTACTATCACCTGGCCAATTCTCAACATCAGTAGTTGTTGTCAATTGACCACCTTCTTGTGATCCGGCAATTATAATTGGTTTTAAACTCGCCCTAGCAGCGTATATACTTGCTGAATAACCCGCTGGACCAGAGCCTAATATGATTAATTTGTTATGATTATCAGACATATTGAAGATTATAATTGAATATAAGCATTTTTGATTGAATAAACATATAATTTATAAATAAAACTTTTAAATAACATCGTGCTATCAAATTACGTAAAAAATACCTTATTAAACTTTTTAAGTTTTTTCTTAATAGCTTTTTCTCTATATATATTGATAGCTTTGATTTCTTATGATACCGCTGATTCTGCTTTTTTTTATAAGAGTTCTTCTAATATTATCAATAATTTAGGAGGGCCACTTGGTGCAAATATATCAGATTTTTTATTTACTATTTTTGGACTAGGGTCTTATCTTGTTTTATCGGTTGGTTTTATTTGGGCCTTGCAAACTATATTTTTTAAAGACCCATATAATTCAAAAATCAAAATAACGATTAGGGTATTGAGCATGGTTATATTGGTTATAAGTTTTTGTTCAGTTCTAGAATATTATTTTGATAATAATACTGGTGGTTCTTTAGGACAAATATTTTTTAGGGCTATTTCAAATACATTAGGTTTTATTGGCAGCTTAATTTTTTTAATTATTTTTATCATTCCAGCTTTGTCGTTTTCATATAATTTTTCATGGATTAAAACTTTAGATTTAATTGGTATGATCTTGATAAGAATTTTTAAAAAGATCATATTTTTAACCACTAAAATATTTACTTTTATTTCAAGTAACACCTCTAAAGTAGTTAATAGCTTAAAAGATATAAGAGAAGAAAAGAGAGTTAAAAAGGAAGAAGATAGTAAATTAAAATCAAAAATTGTTTCATCAAAAAAGCCTAAAGATGAGATAGAAGAAAAAAGTAAATCATTAAATATGGCTCATCAACCTGATTTACCCAATACAGCAGAAACAACTATCAAAGAGGTGGAATTAAGTGAGCCTGTTGAAATATCTGAAGAAAAAACAGTTATGCCCAGTACTGAACTTCTTGATAGAGCACTTGATGATGGGTCATCTTTATCAGAAGAAGAGTTAGGACAAATTGCATCATTGCTTGAGACCAAGCTTGAAGAGTTTGGCATTGAAGCAAGTGTTGAATCAGTTTTACCCGGACCAGTTGTTACAAGATTTGAAATTCAACCAGCACCAGGAACAAAGGCTAGTAAAATCACTAATATTGCTCAAGATATTGCTCGATCATTATCGGTCAGCAGTGTTAGGGTTGTAGAAGTTATAGAAGGTAAATCTTATGTTGGAATAGAAATACCTAATACAAATAGGAAAATGGTTCGTTTAACTGAGATTTTATCATCTCAAGCATTTAAAAAATCTCCATCTAATCTTGCACTTGCCCTTGGTCATGACATCTCTGGAAACCCTGTAGTTGTTGATCTTGCAAAAATGCCACATCTGTTGGTTGCTGGTACAACTGGTTCCGGTAAGTCAGTTGGGGTAAATGCTATGTTGTTAAGCTTGCTTTTTAAATCTGATCCCAAGGATGTTAGATTAATTTTAATTGATCCTAAAATGTTAGAACTCTCAGTTTATGATGGTATTCCTCATCTATTAACTCCAGTAATTACTGATATGACTGATGCATCAAATGGTTTGAGATGGTGTGTTGTTGAAATGGATCGAAGGTATAAATTGATGTCATTAATGGGAGTGCGTAATCTTGCAAGTTTTAATAAAAAAGTTGAAGAGGCAGCTGCAAATGGAAAGCAGCTCATCAATCCTTTGCACCCTGAGGATGAGGAATATTTAGAAGTATTACCCTCTATTGTTGTTGTTGTTGATGAATTTGCTGACATGATGATGTTAGTTGGAAAAAAAGTTGAACATTTAATTGCAAGGATTGCTCAAAAAGCAAGAGCTGCGGGTATTCATCTAATACTTGCAACTCAAAGACCATCAGTAGACGTGATCACCGGTTTAATAAAAGCAAATATTCCAACTAGAATTGGTTTTCAAGTTTCAACTAAAATTGATTCAAGGACTATTTTAGATCAAGGAGGTGCTGAACAATTACTTGGTTATGGTGACATGCTTTACTTACCTCCAGGAGTTGGTGTTCCTATTAGGGTTCACGGTGCATTTGTTGGTGACGATGAAGTCCATAGAGTTGTCAATGATTGGAAATCAAGAGCTGATACTGAATATATAGATGATATAGTTTCTTCTACTCAAGAGACAGGACCTATACCGGGATGGTCAGGGTCTGAATCATCATCCGAAGATGTAGATGATTTATATGATGAAGCAGTAAATTTTGTATTAGAATCAAGAAGAGCTTCAATTTCAGCTGTGCAAAGAAAATTACGAATTGGTTATAACAGGGCTGCGCGATTGATTGAATCTATGGAAGAGGCTGGGCTAGTTTCAGAAATGAGTAGCAATGGTTCTCGAGAAGTTTTAGTTCCAAAAAGAGACTAAATGAATCTCAACCTAAGAATTTTATTAATTATAGGGTCAATTAATATTTACTCTAATGATGTCATTTCTAGTATTAACAACTTAATTTTGAATGACTTGGAGTTTGTTCAACAAACTAACATTAATTCAAGAATAGATGAGTCAGTTGGTAAAATTTACAGAAAAAATAACTTTATACAAGTCGAAATTTTAAAACCATCAAAAGAAAAATATATTATCAAAGATAGTTTAATAGAAGTCCATGACTTTGACTTTAATCAAATTAGTTATATAGATATAAACGATCAAGATTCACATATATTAAGCCTTCTCAAAAATGGTATTGATACTAACAGTGTTAAAAAAATAAGTACTAATACTTTTGTTATAGATAGCATAAATAATTCTTTTGAAGTTGAATTTAAATCAGAGGATGAATTTGTTATTTCATATAAAGATAATATGAATTTTAGAAATACTATTAATTTTAAATCTATTAACAAACATTGAATATTATATTTATAGGAATTGGTGGAGCTCTTGGTGCAGTACTAAGAAATATTGTTAATGATTTAATATCTAAATATCTGCCATTTCAAATTCCATTGGGTATTCTTTTTGTAAACATTTTTGGTTGTTTTTTAATTGGGTTGTTGATGAGTTCATTTATTGCCACTAAAGATAATAATTATTATTTTTTTATTGTTGGTTTCTTGGGATCTTTTACAACTATGTCAGCTTTTACATATCAAAGCATCGAACTTTTTAATAATAATCCTTTATATGGAAGTTCCTATATAATTATTACTTTAGTGTTAAGTATTTCTGCAACCTATATAGGGTTAAACATTTCAAGGTAAAAATGTTAGATATTAAATTATTAAGAGACGATATAGATCAAATTGAAATAGAGCTTGCAAAAAGAGGATATTCTTTGGACGTCAAGCAATTTAAATTGCTTGATTCAAATAGAAAATTAATTCAGGTTAAGGTTGAAGACCTTCAATCTCAAAGAAAAAAATTATCTGAGGAATATGGAAAACTTAAGTCATCAGGCGATGATACTGCTAATTTAAAAGATCATATTGATGAAATAAATAATGATCTTAAAAAAGCAAGTCATGAATTAGATAAAATATTAGAATCATTAAATGTATTTCTTTTAGATATTCCTAATATACCGCATACATCCTGCCCAATAGGAGAAGATGAGGCTGCTAATGTTGTAATAAAAAAATATGGTTCAGTAAATCCTGCAAGAAACATAGATCATTTAGCTATAACAAATGAAATAGATACTGATATGGCTACTAAGATAGCAGGTCCAAGATTTGCTGTTTTAAAAGGCGATATGGCTAAACTACAACGGTCATTAATATCATTAATGCTTGATACAGCCATCAAAAATGGATATCAAGAATACTATGTTCCATATATGGCTAATAAAGATTCTTTAACAGGCGTAGGTCAACTACCAAAATTTGAAGAAGATTTATTTAAAACCACCGACGGCTTATATCTAATACCAACTGCTGAAGTGCCTCTAACTAATATTTTTAGAAGCACTGTAATAAATCATGATGAGCTGCCTATAAAAGTTACTGCTCATACGCCATGCTTTAGATCTGAGGCTGGTAGTTATGGTAGAGATACAAAGGGCCTTATAAGGCAGCATCAATTTGAAAAAATTGAATTAATGCAAGTTTGTCATCCTAGTCAATCGATGGATGACTTAGAAGGACTTTTAAATAATGCTAAAGAAATACTTGATTTACTTGAGCTGCCTTATCAAGTTATAGAGTTATGCAGTGGTGATATTGGATTTTCTTCATGCAAAACATATGACATTGAAGTTTGGATGCCAGGACAAAATAAGTACAGAGAAATTTCATCGTGTTCTAATTTTTCTGATTTTCAAGCTAGAAGATCTAATATTAAATTTAAGGATGAAAATAATAAAAAAATATTAGCTCATACAATAAATGGCTCTGGTTTAGCTCTAGGACGAACTTTAATAGCCTTAATTGAAAATAATTATGATGCTGAAAAAAAACATATTTCAATCCCCAAGGCTTTAAATAAATATTTTGATAAGAATTATATTAGTTTCTAAAACTCATTAAAAATTAACTTAATTGTTGCATTAAAATAACTTAAAAAAGTTTTCATTTTTACTAAAGACCTGTATTATTTATCCACGAGAAATTTTTTCTAATACTAAGAGGGTATATTTATGAATAATCTTAAAAAATTTACAGTTTCTGTATTTTTTCTTTTCACTTCTTCTGTATTCGCTAATTCAACAACATCTGACATTAAAGGTAGTGTAGTTGATGGTAACGGCGATGGTTTATCAGGAGCTGAAGTAACAGTTACTTATGAAGCAACAGATATCACTAAAACATTAGTTGCTGATGCTAATGGTAACTTTTATGCCGCAAATTTAAAACCTGGCGGTCCTTATACTGTTTCTTCAGGCAGATCCAGTGTTTCAGATGTCTTTTTAAGCATTGGTAAAACCACAAATATTTCATTGACTGTAGCTTCTGGCGGATCAGTTGAAGATTTAATTGTAACTGCATCAAGATTAAATACAGTTGAAACAACTTCAGGGCCAAGTTATGTTTTTACAAGCGCAGATTTGAATAATACAGCAGCTTATGACAGAGATATTAAAGAGGTTTTAGCTCAACATCCATCTATATATATCAATGGTGCTGATAACAAAGCTATGCAATGTGCTGGTAATAACCCAAGATTCAATGGTTTGACAGTTGATGGTATTGCCCTCAATGATACATTTGGTCTTAATTCAAATGGTTACCCAGCAGAAAGAATGCCTTTTTCATATGATGCAATTGATCAAGTGGCTGTTGAATTTGCACCATACGATGTTCAATACGGTGGGTTTTCAGCCTGTGTTATTAATGCAGTAACAAAATCAGGAACTTCAGAAATTTCTGGAAGTTTCTTCTATGAAATGACAAATGATAGCTTAACAGGAGATGAGGCAGGTGGTTCCTCTATAACAATACCTGAATATGATGAAGCAAAATATGGATTTACTGTTGGCGGACCCATATTAAAAGATTCATTAATTAACGGTGAAATGTTCTTTTTTGTTGCTTATGAGCAATATGATGATCAAGATCTAGGTGAGTATGGTTATGTTGGTTCAGGTATGCCTACTGAGCTGAGTTGGTTTACTAAAGCAGATTATGATCGAATTGTTGCTATAGCTAATGATGTATATGGTTTTGATCCAGGCGGGTTACCTTCAGCACTTGATTCAGAAAGTGAAAAATTGTTAGCTAAAATTGATTATTATTTTAGTGATAACACTAGAGCAGTGTTTACATACAACTCAAGCGATGGTTTTACAAACCAACCATCAGATGCATCACCAACAGAATTTGAGTTTGCAAATCACTTTTACAAAAGAGGTAATGATTCTGAATCAATTATGCTTCAAGTTTTCTCAACAATTGGTAACGTAAATACTCAATTTAAATACGGAACTACAGAGCTAAAAAATACTCAAGTAGGTCTTGGAGGCTCTTTTGGTGATTTTCAAATTTCTGGTGTAAATGGTGGAAAAGTTTATTTTGGTGGAACTGATGATTCAAGACAAAATAATAAATTAAACTATGATGCAACCAATATTGCTCTGATAGGTGATTATCAAATGGATAATAGCCTATTTACTTTTGGATATGAGCATCAAGAAAATACGATGTTTAATATGTTTATGCCAGAATCTATTGGTGGTGAGTGGGATTTTTACAGTATTGATGACTTAGAAGCAGGGAATGTTGCTTTAGATT